>RCNC010000177.1_pt1 | contig 36447 bp, 21 predicted proteins | sample 2041301 | NCBI WGS metagenome assembly RCNC01 (sample SAMN09708231, study PRJNA481090) | Marine sediment metagenome, whole genome shotgun sequencing project. | biome: marine sediment; feature: ocean; material: sediment; isolation source: Sewage treatment plant 13A marine sediment (STP13A) ... | reverse complement strand
GATCTCAAAATCGTCCAGATAAATTTCACCGTATTTGTTTGTAAGGCTTAATCCAATATTCTCAGGGGCATAAATTGTGTAATTAATCTCCACATTCTTTCCACCTGGGATTACAATTTGACTCTGACTCTTAAGATCATTCCAAAACGTATTGAAGTCATTACCAAATTCTGTTTCTACATAATAATCGGATTCATTACCTGAAAATTTAAAATCAATATTACTAGCCAGTTTTTCAACCTTTGTTTTATTTGAACCAGAAATGGTTAATTCAATTGCAATGTGTACTGAATCTTTCTCCCATGTGTTGATGCTTATGCTACCGTATTTGTTAGTAACATTAATTCTTGAATTTTCTTCTGTTTTAATGGATTTTGATACATTTCTTGTCTCCTTGTAATTATCGGCATTTACCAATGGACTAAGGAAACAAAGTACTAAAAGCAGAATAGTATTTTTACAATTCATTTTGAGTGGGCTCTTTAGTGTCTTCGGTTGAGATATAATTGAGTAGTTCTTCCAGTATTTTTACTTTCATGCGGTAATTCTGGATAAGAGCTTCTACAACTTCTTTATTGTCAATATTATCATTTAGATCTTCCAGCAGATCATCATAGATGTTTTCAAGGTTTTGCATATCCTTTTCCAGCTCAGTCATCATGTCTGGCTCGTCCTCAAGGACTACTCGCATTTGTTGCATTTGATCATTAATGTATGAAGTGTAATAGGCATCAGCTTCTTGTAACTCAGGAATTTTTTGCACCACATTATTCCCTGAAGAGGGAGAAATTTTAAAATTTGATTGCTTATTCAAAACCAGATTGTAGAAAGGATAAATCATGAGTACAATTAGAATAGCCGCAACTTTCCAGAGCATTCCCCTCATACGGATAGTTTTCTTTGATTTATTGATCTGTTCCCAAATTCTAGGGTCAGGATCAAGGAAGTCAAATTTCTCCCTGTTTGAACTTACGAAGTTTTCTAATTTATCTTTTTTATTTTCCATCATTCAATATGCTCTTTAAGCGCTTTTTTGCTCTTGAATACTGCGATTTTGATGTTGAGACACTTATGTCTAAAATCTGACTTATTTCAACATGATCGTATCCTTCAAATAGGTACAATTCAAGAATCACCCGGTATCCGTCTGGCAGTTTTTGTACTCCAGTAATAATTTTGTCCACCTCATAATCAATATTTTGTTCATCATCATCTTCAAAGCTATCTGGTAGGTCTTTTTCATCGACCCCAATCATCTGGATATTTCTTTTTTTAAGTTTATTCAGACACTTGTTAATTACTATTCTTTTTAACCAGGCGCCAAAGCTGGCTTCATATTTATAGCTTTTAAGTTTTAAAAAAGCTTCCGTGAAAGCTTCCTGTAACACATCTTCCGCTTCTACAACACTATTCATCATCCTGAAGCTGAGGTTATACATGGCTTTTGAATATAAGCCATACAGCTTGTACTGGGAACCGGTATCTCCCTTTTTACTACCTTCAATCAGGTCTTTATGGATAATAAACTCTTGACTTTTCAAAACCGGTTCAAATTCAATATTAATGACAACAAATAGTATTGAGGGTTGCAAAACCCGTGAATTATTTTTAAAAATAGGGCTTTAATTTCTAAATAGAATTATAAGAACTGAATATTTCATGAAAATTATCGTTCCTTAATAGGTTGAATAAGTACCATTTAAGATTAGAATTATGTGTAGTTTTAAGAGTGGATGAAGATTGGCATAAAAAAACCGCAAACCAATATAATTGGATTGCGATCCTTTATTCTATATTTAATAGTTTACCTAAAGGTCAAAGAATAGATATATTAAATAGGATCAACCACTCCTCTGTAGAGAACAGTTAAACTTGTTTCAGTACCATTGAGTACAAATTCACCAGTATTCCAATTATAAGAACCATATTTTAGTGTACCACCTTCAAGTTTAAATTCATATGTATCCTCAGCAAACCTGGTGATCTTTAAAGTTCCATTAGAACCAATCGCTGTTGAGTCGTATTGCATCCCCTGGTAATTGGCCGTAAAACCATAATCGAAAGTACCTACAGCTGGATCCTCAGAACCATCAAAAGTATAATCACCCTCTAAGGTACCAGTACCCAGATTAGGATAAAATTTTAACAGATTTACCGGTGTAGCATCTGCTGTTGCACCCTCAAAGGCCTCTCCCAGCATTCTCCAATAAACAGTTCCAGACATAGGATCTTCATAAGCAAAAGCTTCATTTAAATCATACTCTGAATCTCCAGATGTATATATATTAATTGGAGAATTTACGGTAAGGTCTTTAGAAATTGTCTTATTTCCATCCGCATTTGTGGCGATTAAGGTAACTGTGTAGGTTTTATCCTCTGTATAAACATGGGTAGGGTTTTCATCGGTTGAAATTGTACCATCTCCAAAGTCCCAGGAATATGTATCTCCTTTTGTAGTTGTGTTGGTAAATGTTACTTCATCCCATTGAACAATTTCAGCTGGACTAAAATCAAATCCTGGTTCGGGAAGCTCTTCTTTCTGACAGGCAGAAAACAATGCAAGCACTATTAAGGCCATGGCAAGTGCCATATAGGTTTTTTTTACATTTTTCATAAAATTTGTTTTTAAAAGTTGTAAGTAATTATTTGTAATTTATAAAAGCAATTTATATTCAAATACTGGATAGGCCTTTTCATCGTTTTCATTATAATAACTTAAAAAACGGAACTTGTAATAGTTTCCATCCAGAGCATGAATAATATATTTAATATCTTCATCAATATTATACCTGTAATCGGGAGGATCGGGTATCAATTTCCAGTCATATCCAATGGCATCCTGCATCGATGATTTTTCGTATTCATCAATAGTGGCATAATCGATATCCTCATAACGGACATTTGGGTCTTTTATTTTGATTACTTCAGTTCCATTTGTGTAGTTCATAAAAACGCCCCTGAGTTGATAGGGTGTTTCTGATCCATCGGCTGTTTTATAATAACCATAATAAGGGGTAAATAATAAATCCCATTCATTCTTTCCGGGATCAAATATAACTGGTTCATCATCAGTAAATGAATAGTATACAAAGCTTACTCTACTGTCTTTTTTAATGGTTCTATTATACACTACATCGGTATTAAGATCACTATAAGTCAATAGATATTCCTCCGCATCTACGCTTTCAAATTGAATTTTATAATATGCCTCCTGGTTTTCATAAGCTGACCCTCGGTACAAAATATAAACTTCATCTGTTTCTTTCCAGTTTACAGTTGCTGTGCTGTCCATGTCCCCATTCGGGTAATCAAAGCTCCAGGTCATATCATTTACAGGTAAAAGGTCATTCGCCGTATTGATATCAACTTCTTCAAAATCGGTAATACCAGAACTTATGATTCTGGCTGCAGCACTATAGTTGAGAATTATATGCCAACCTTGATCACCTGTCTCAAATCCCAGGTCCCATTTCCCAGGTGAATTATAAACTACAAGTCTGATTTCATTCTCCTCGATTTTATAGAAAGTTTGATATTCATCCAGACTATTTACTGCTGTAATGGTTTCAAGCGGCTCAAGTTTTACTGTATCTATTTCCTTAAAACAGGATTCTAAACCTAGCACCAAAATAAAGATCAGAATGAATCTGCTATCCAGATATCTTTTCAATAGTTTTAACCTTATGTTATACATTTTTCTCATTTGCTAAACTTCAGGTTAACTTTAAGAAAGAAATACCTTCCAAAAGCTGTTGGGTTGTTGGTCAGGTCTCCATTGTCATATCCAACATATTTTACATTCAATAAATTTTTTCCTCCAATTACCACAGTAACTTTATTCTTCCAGAATAGTTTGGTTACAGTAGCCTCCAGATCTCCATAGGGATCACGATTGATGGTGACCGGAACAGGATCTGTATCTGGATTATTATCTGTGTCATCAAATACCAGGCGAGGAGTTGACCCATAATATTTATAATAGGCACCAATTATAAGTTTTTGCTTTTGAAAGTTGTATTTTGCATTGAAAATGAGGTTGTTGTAAAAAGTGTAATCCGGGAAGTCATTTGATTCTGGATCCATAAGCCAGGTTATTCCTGTACGTCCAAAACCTGGGGTAATTGTCAATCCTGGATACAATAGAAAGCTAACATTAAACTCTCCTCCAATGGTTTTTCTTTTTCCAATATTCGTGCTCTGGTATTCGTTACTACCCGGATCGACAGCAACAATTGTAATAATATTCTTTCCGGAATTAAAGAAAAAATTTGGCTCTAGCTTAAGTTGAAATTTTCTCTTTCCAATTTTATATGAAATGGAAGAATTAAAACTATTGTTTGTCTCTGCCGTTAGATCTTCATTTCCATGCAAGTCGTGATTTGAATCCACAAAATCAAGATACAACTCCTTAATGCTGGGTGCTCGGAATCCAAGCGCATAGGATGCCCGAAAATTAAAATTATTAAAAAACTCCCATTGAAGATTTATAGAGGGTATAATCGGTGCCTGATACTTTGTATTATATATGAAACGCAGGCCCGGTTGAAGGGTGGCGCTAGGTAAAAAATCCCACTGGGCACTTACAAAAGCGGCATAATCTCCCATACTTGGATCATCTGTACTAATTTTGTCACCCCTGGCATCATCATAGTTTAGGTCCAACCCAAATTGAGTACTGATTTTTGCATCCGGCTTTGCCCATAAAACGCTTGTGCGCAACATTATATTAGTGAAGCTAGTTTCTGAGGGAGTGCCTACCTCATTTTGTTCAAAATCAGTGAGGTCTTTCCGGTAGTTTTGTGTGTCCCTATTATATATTGAATAAGCGCCAACTGCCTCAAAGAAAAAGCTTTCACCAAACTTGTCATTAAGCTGCAAAGAGTTAACCAAACGATTGGTATTAAAATACTGGTCTGTTGCTGAGATTCCCTGCACATTACCATAATGCCGAATTTCTTCATCAAAATAAGTTATGCGATACCGCAACTTAAAATCACTCTTTCTGAAGGTATAATCAAAACCAGTATTGTACTGTAGTTTGGGTTTGAAATCCATATATCTGGTTGAGTCATTCAGATCAATTCCCTGGAACATATTCCTGGCACCATAGATAGAAAAGGTATTTCGTTTCCTAATAAGGGATCCAGAAATTGAAAAATTATAGGCACCCTCAGAACCAATATATGAACCTAATTTTAAGATCTCGCTATTACGCGTATTCACTTTGGTAATTATGTTCACTACTCCTGCTAAAGCATTGGTGCCATAAACTACAGACATTGGCCCTTTCACAATTTCAATATGATCAACATTATCCATATTAATCTGTGTAAGGTCAATGTTTCCATCAAGTCTGCCAATTATTGGAACACCATCTAAAAGGAATTTAACATTTTCTCCACCCATTCCTTGAAGCTGGAGACTAGTTCCCAATGCCGGATCAACTGAGAGTCGAACATTTGTTTCATTTGAAAGGGCCTCAGCAAGGTTGTTGACTCCTCTTTCTTCCATTTGCCGGCTGCTAATGAGGTCGATCTGGTAAATGGATTTATCAATTGGTTTTGGGTTGTATTGACCTGTAACCACAACTGTTTCCAGTTCAAGTAGGTCTTGTTTTAGTTGAATGTCGATATTATCTCCTGGAGAAATAAAACCAATATACTTGACATAACCAACATATGTAATTTCAATTTTTCTGCGCTGGCTAATTTCTAATATTAACTCCCCAGCTTCATTGGCACTTGCTCCTTTGATATAGTTTCCTTGAAGGTCAAATACAACCACAGTGGCAAAAGAACAGGGTTCATCGGTGCTCTCATCATTAATTTTTAAAGTTGCGGATTGAGCAAAGCCAATTGATGAATTGGCCAGGAACCCAAGCAAAAGAAAAAGGTATATAGAAAAATGCCTGTTCATAGGCAAAGTTAATTATCTGGTTTTGGTCATTGATTCTGGTACACATAAAATGTAACTTGCCAGGTTCTTATTCTCTTCTTCCAATTCGCTAATATCAACTTGCTTTTCATTTGCAATGGTTACTATCTTTAAATCAGGATTGCTCTGGCGTATATACCAGACAATTCCTTCGAAGTTATTTGAGTGGTAACTGCCATTGTAATGAATGACTAATTTCCCTTTCGACCAGTTTTCCATTATAAAATGAGCCATAGTAGCATCTTTGATGGCCTGGGCTTTTGGGAAGTTTGACGTAATATGGGAGTTCATGTCCTTCATTTTTAGCATCTCTGCATAACAATTAACTGTACTGTCATACTTTATAGGAAGTGGAGGCAGGAAAGTTTTTGCATCGTCAGATAAACTATCCAGTATTTCAAATCCGTGTTTATTTACTGCTGAAGCATATCGACGTGGAACATTTGAGGCCACAAAAAATAGTTTATTCTTTTTGGCAAATTCAACAAGAGGCTTGTAATCTGTTTTATAATTTGGCCAGATGCGAGCTTCGGATTCAAAACTTTTCTGAGAAATTTTCCCCTCAAGGTATTCGCTCATGATAACCTGAATGTCTGATTCAAACATTTCTGCAGCTAATACTAGATTTGTTTGTTTACTGGAATAAAGATCTTTGGTAATTTCCAGTTCAAACCAATGTCCTATCGGATCATCATGCAATTCTCCAAAGAAGACCAGGTCGGCTGTTTCCAGCTCCTTAATCATATTTTTATAGCTTACAACTTTCCCATTAGCCGTAAAAAGGCTATATGTAGGTTTGTCTGATTTAAAGGCAAAACCGAGAACGGCTGCCAGTGTAAGAATCAATAATGGGTTTCTCATTTTAACTTGGGGTTTTAAATATTAATATTTTAATTGTTTAGCTGATTGTTTTATTTGTCATCCAATTGGATTAGCAAGACTTGCTTTTCACCTTCTCGCAATATATCAATGGTGACAGTTTGTCCAAATTCCAGTTTGCTCATTCTGGCCATGTATTCATAAATATTTTTTATCTCTTTTCCATCAATAGCTGTGATGACATCACCTTTTTTTATTCCACCCAGGTAAGCGGGTTTACCAGGAGTTACCCCATCTACACCCAGGCCATTGTTCTCAGTGCTGGTGAAATTGGGCATAATTCCCAATGTTACACCTGAGCGACGCCTGACATTTGCTGTTTGTTGCATGGGTCCTGCTTCCTGGAAGGTCAAAAGGCTGTCTCTATTTATAAGGTTTTCACTTAAGGAATAAACGAAATCATCAAGCAACTTTAATCCTTCAAAATTGATCGCATCTATGTCATCCTTGGGTGTGTGATAGTCTTCATGAGCTCCTGTAGAAAAGAAGAATACAGGAATTTCCTCCATATAGAATGAGGCGTGATCGGAAGGACCAAAACCATTCGGAGACATTGAAAGTTTTAATCCGGTATCCTCTACCAGGGAGCTTAATATAACTTCACTCTCAACTGCTGTGCCAGTGCCACCAACCATTAATTCATTGGTTTCTTTTAGCCTTCCAACCATATCAATATTAATTACTGCAACAATCTTTTCAAGATCAACAATTGGGTTCGCTGTAAAGTACTTGGACCCCAGCAAGCCCATCTCCTCAGCAGCAAAAGCCATCACCACAACACTTCTTTTCATTGAACTTTTACTGGATGCCAGTTTTTCGGCAATCTCTATCACACTGGCTACACCAGAAGCATTATCGTCGGCTCCATAATGAACACCAACTTCATCTGGCACCCTTGAGCTGGAGTTAGGTCCTCCTAAACCAAGGTGATCGTAGTGACCACCTATTAAAACTATTTGATCGTTAAGCTTTGGGTCTGATCCTTTAATAAATCCGATAACATTCTGAGTGTTAACCTTTTCATATTCTACTTCTGCTGTACCCTCTACAGATACTCCGCAATCAAATGGGATTGGTTCTTTTAGTTTAATAATTTCAGATTCCAGATTCTCGATTGTTTGACCACTTTTCTTCAGGATTTCATTCGCAAATGATCGTGTAATATGGAATACCGGAAGGCCTGAATTGGTACCAAGCTGATCCACAACCAATTTAGCCAGTTCATCCTTTTTATTATACTCAACACCTGATACGAATAAAACACCAGCTGCTCCTTTATCCTTTGCAGTTAAAACTTTATCTCTGTCCTTTGCAAATGGTATAAATACACTCTCATCGTTATCCAATTCAGGGTCAGCTCTTAAAAGAAGAACCCATTTCCCATTTACATCAATTCCTTCATAATCGAGCCAGGAATTTCCTTCCTTATCAATTTCAAATCCAAATCCACAAAAAGCTACTTCTGCATTAAGGCTTGCATTGGCAGAGAAACTAAAGGGCCTGAAATCCTTATCAATTGTAGCTTTTAATTCACCAGAAGACAATGCGTTATTTGGTCCTGCAACTACCCGGGTAATTACATCAAAGTATTGAAATCCATCATCACCAAGGAGTTTAAAACCAAAATCAGAAAATTGATCTCTGATATATTCTGCAGCTAACCTGCCTTCAGGAGTACCTGGTTTACGACCTTTTAATGAATCTGAGGCCAAATATGAAATATGATCATTTAATTCCTCAAGACTAATTTCGGGATTATCAATTTTTGTTTGATTGCAGGAAATGGTGAGAAGTACAATTCCAAGTAAAGTTAAAAGTTTGTTCATTGCCTATTAATTAAAGTTTAAAGACGATTAAAATAAATATTTAGTTGCTTTGCCAATATTGATATATATCATATTTGTTAATTTTGAACTTGATTGAAGATTACATACCCTTTAAAACGACATCTTTTATACTAAATTCTTACTCAGCCAAGGCTTTTCTGGGTTTTAATTTGGTCGAAACAGGGAAGGTTTGACCATTGTAGGGGATTGCATAATTTAAAGGAGAACCAAGAACCGGAAAAATTCCTTTTAATTTGTTTTCTGGTTCATTTCCTTCGAAGCCAAGATACGAATATTTTCCATAATGAGGTAATTTCCTTCCCAATCCAGCAAGTGCTTCTATCTGCTTACTACCCAGGAATCCGAGTGTGAAAAAAGTGTTTTCCGGATTTTGTATGGCATATACCATTGAACCTTCTTCTAATAATTTCTTTGCTTGTGATTGAGCATCAGAATCTAGAGCCTCAAAGTAATCTGTAGGTATTTTAGCCTTTCCAGCAAATTTATTTTCATATCCAAAAATCCAAATACTCTTATCTTTTGGTAATTCCTGCAATGTATTGTCCAGGATAAGTTCTAACTTCTTTCCCTGCACTTCCTGTGTAGCTTTCCATGTATTTGCAAGACTAGTATAGCCTTCCAGGAAAGGGCTTTCAGATGGCAGAATTATAATCGCATCTTTTGATCCGAATAATTGTGTAAGGCTTGTTGGAACTTCCCTTCTATCAAGGCGACGGAATATTTGAAACTCGGGATCCACTTCTATGCGAACGGGTTTCTTTTCAAAAGTAAACTGATAACGCTGGCTCTCACCTTTAAGATTAACAGACTTTGCTTCAATAGCTTCACTATTTTCAAAATAAATTACTACAGGTATATCTACCTTAAATACTTCTTCATCCTGTACCTGGTTAAGATAAAAGCTTAGAACATAGCTACTTTCTCGCTCCACAACCTGAACATTAGAAAGTAAGATGCTCGGTGCACCTTTTCTGTCAAGCCATTGCTGAAAAAACGGCTTTAAATCTTCACCTGTAACTTCCTCAAAACAAGTCCGTATATCGTCAAAAGAAGCTTTTTTAAACTTAAAGTCCTGAAAGAATTTTGAATAGGCATTTAGAAATGCTTTATCCCCATATGTAACTCGAAGCATATTATTCATCATAAGGCATTTACCATATCCTATTGCCTCTTCTGCTGAATTATTCCTCGAAATAAAATCGCTTAATGGGAAGTCATTTTCAGCATTTACGTAATCGCTGTATTTCTGTAATGTGTTTTGGCGGTATTCTGCTCCCTGACCCTGTTGCTCTTTAAGCAGGTGGTCAGCCATATATGCTGTAATACCTTCGCACCAGTTTCCACCAGAATAGTTCACATATACACTGTTTCCCCAGTAATTATGCAAAAGCTCATGGGGGTATGAAGAGTATAGGATCCATGGAAATCGTATAACTTTCGGACCCAGGAGAGTAAAGGAGGGCATACCATAACCTGTTTCCCAGAAATTCTCAACCAGTGCAAACTTAGTAAAGGGGTAAGGGCCTATCATTTTTTCGTACATGGTGAGATAGCCTTGAGTCGCCCCAAGATATTTGTTTGCTAGTTTTTCATCAGGAGTTCTCAGAAATGCCTGAAAAAGAACATGATCAGACTGGATATTGTATTCTGTCCATTTTCCACCAATCAAATATATCTCATCCATTGGTTCAGGCGATTCATACCGAGTTGTACGCTGCCCGTTTTCTTCAGCATTTAATGTTCGTTTTCCCTGCGAAACAAATAACCATTCCTTATCCGTAATGGTTTCCATATTAAATGATACCAGTTCAGACCCAATGAAATCTGGGATCCAATGTGTTGCACCGGCCAGGTAAATGCCACCCTCGAATATAATACCACTCGTTTCACTAAATCCACGTGCATATTCTGCTGAACCCTCTTCAATTTGGTCATAAATTTTACCAGTATATTTGATATTTATAACCCCCAATTTTTCCTTTCCTGGGATTTTTAATTGATATTTTTTTTGTTGAACTCTGGCTTCGGCATCCTTGCTTGATGTAATTTCCTTAATGCTCCCCTTCCCTTCAGTAATTTCCACGGAAAGATTCTCGTTTAAAGAAAAGGTAGGTAAAGGATGGGAATCAAGATATTCTTTAGGGAACGAAATTTCATCATAGACCTCAATGGAATGATCATGAATAGATATTTTTATACGCAAATTATGGTGAATATTTTGAGCTAGAATAGATGCTGGAAGACATATTAATATAATGATATAAATCAGTTTCTTCATAGCGATGGAAGGTTTTTGTTGAGCAAAATATAGATTTGATATTTAAGAGGTCAAATATAGAAAGTGTTTTTTACTTATGCATTACCAATATGTTGGTAGTTTTTGTAAGGATTTGCATCTTCAGATTTAAAAAACTTCAACCTTAATTCTTCTTGAGTTTATGGTAGGAGGGAACCAGGCTGTTTTAATTGAGATGAAAAGGTCGTAGGTCCCCTTTTCCAGTGGCGTCACAATTCTTTTCTCGTACCAGCTAGCATTTAACATTTTGTTTTCTATCAGGAGGTTAGTTTTTGTACTATTTATCTTTTTCCCATCCTTGAAAAAAACATAATGGAGGTATGAGGGTAAATCCGGATTCGCTTCAAGATCTATAACATCATCCTCGTTATAGCTGAAATTAAGTGAAATGTAAACAGGTGACCCTGGCTGAGTAATGATTTCTTTTTCTTTTGTGTCAATTCTTATTTTACCAAATGATCTAAAGTTTTTAACCAGAACTATATAGGTCTTTTGAAGGGGAATAAGCAAAGAATCAGCACCGGGTAATGGAGATTGCGAGCTGACATAAACATCTTTGCCCTGGAGATCATTTTCAGTGGTCCTGTAATCAAAAAGAGTTTTTCTGTAGGTGGGGCTATTTATGGTAAAAGAGGTAGATTGTGCATAAAACTCATATTTAGATGGTTTCTGGTAGGAATCGAAGAATACTACGGGTAAGTCTCCAGCTTTATCTTTCACCTGTGTAGCCCAATTCGCCCATTTATGGAATTCCGGGTTAAACTTACTTTCAGCTGGAAAAAAATCGAAAATTAGATAGACTCTAATCAAAATTATGATTGGCAGGGAAATCAGAAATGAGTATTTGAGAATTTTTTCCGCTCTTGCATTATTATACACCTCTTTATAAGCAAGATATATCATAGGAATTATGGCTGTCACGGTCCAGTTTGCTTCAATTCTTGTGCGGAACGACATCAGAAAAAAGAATATATAGGTTCCAATAAGAATAAATTTCAAACTCCTTTCAAAGCTGTCCTTTGGAGTATATCGAAAACTGTAATAAATCAAGAAGATACCTATAATGGGGCCGGGAATTAACAATTGTCCAATAATGAAGTTCAGGGTCTGAGTGAACCTATATGCCTCCTGAGATCTTTCAAAAAGATGATAGCTTATACTAGGCCATCCGTGGTTATATTGCCAAAGTACATGAGGAATCAGGAATACGATAGAAAGGAAGACAATTAACCAAAATGATTTTCTCCCAAGTAATTTAAGATTTGAGAGTACTATCAATCCAATTACTGTGAGCCCATGATACTTGCTTAATAAAAGTAGGGCAATGTTTATGGCGATTAAAACAGCATATACCAGATTATCATTTTCATTGTACTTTTTGTATAACCACAAGAAAGTAGCACTGAGAAAAATCAGAAGAATGTCGGGAACAGCAATAATTGAACCCAAATGTAAAATGCCTATGGATAAAATTATTAAATAGTATAGCTTAAGATTGGGAGGCTGTAATAATTTTTCAAGGATGAAAATAGTAGCAGTACTAAAAAATACAATAAAAAGCCTAACGCCCAATTCGTTTTTAAAAATGAAATACCCAAATTTAATGACCACACCAATCATGGGTGGATGATCAAAATAACCCCATTCAAGGTCTCTTGAGTATTCCCAGTAATAGGCCTCATCATTCCACAACCCGGTAAATCTAGCCTGTAGGATCGATACTATGAACCAGCTTAGATAAAATACAATACGAAGGTTATTGGGGTTTTCAAAAAATAATGCCAATCTCTTGGAGAATCCGTTATTGCTTGAATTCATAGCTTGGCGATTAAATAATTAGCTTAAACAGTTTTTGAAGTTGCAAAATTAGTTAAATAATTTGTTTCCATAAATTGGGTTTTGGTACATAAGTTTACCGCATAGAAAAACTCCCTGCAGGGCAGGGAGTTTTAATCATATGAATAATTATCTGTAGGGTATTAATTAGGTTAGATGATTTTAGCAACCTTCGGGAGCTTTCACTTCTTTTAATGGAACATCAAGTTTGGTGATTCCTTTCTCTATCCATTCAGGGTATGCATCGGCCCATTTTTCCATTGTGCAATCCAGTAAGTAACAATCAGAGTACTTCATTTTATCCAATGTTTCTACTGCTAGCGCCCCACTACCCTCGGCATTACCAAGGACAATTGTTTTTATCCGCCTGTTAGACAGTTTGGGTGAAAACTCTAAAAGTCCTCTAGGCACATTCACTGCTCCTGAAATATGTCCATTTTTATAGTCTTCTTCTTCCCTGCAATCAACCACCTGAACAAGCTCTTTATTTTCAAGGATAAGTTTTAAATCCTGCATTGAAATAGTTTGGATTTCCGAGAGAGCGTTTGTGACCATTTGATCGGCATTTTCATAGGTCTCATTGGATCCCAGGGAGCATGAATAGAATACTAGTATTGCTACCAGGAAGCTGGAAAATATTGTAATATGTTTTTTTCTCATTTCCTTTTATTTTAGTTGTTCAAGCTCTGGAGATTTAGCCTTTTCATTATAAGCCTTTAAACCTCCCTTAATAGAGTATACATTTTTGAAACCGAGCTTTTGCAGGGTCTCAGCAGATAAAGCACCACGATTACCTCCATTGCAGTAGACAATTATATCTTTTGTTTTTTCAGGAGTATTCAAGAACAATTCTTCCCAAAAGCTTTTGTTCATAATCTTAAACTCCAACTCTCCACGAGGTATAGAAATGGAACCCGGGATGTTGTCTTCAGTAAACTCTTCCGGTTGCCTTATATCAATCAAGAGGTAGGAATCGTACCTATCTATTTTCTGAAAAAGGGAGTCTATTGTGATTTCCTTAATGTTCTTCTTAGCTACCTCTGCCATCTCATAACCATCTTCATAGGTGGACTGGCACCCAATTACATAAACTGAAATTACGAGGCAAATTATAAACCTTGCTATTTTCATCTTACTTTTTCTTTAAGTTTTTATTAGAGGCAATTAGACGGCGATAAACTTACCGGTCCTCTCATTCCATTTTACAAATATATACCAAATCAGAATAATCATGCAAACCAATAAAAATGCCCTGTGACAGTTCAATTAAATCAATTATTGATTTCATAAAGATAAGTAATGTGTTATAAAACATGTTTTTTACTGGTCACTTTCTAACTACCAAGCTCACTTATATTGTAGGACAGGTCCATGATATTTGCTTAATGATGGACATCATAATACTTAGTATGGTAAACCTTTTAATAGCCATAAGGAAATATTGTGTATTTATTTTGGTCTTGTTGCCATGGCTGGCAAATAGCCAGGAGCATATTCCTGAGAAATATCATCACTTTCAGGGTGACTCATGGAAACAGGTATGCGATATCGCTTTTAACAAAAATGGTGAAAGTTTTATATGTGGTGATTTTGAAGAGTCTTTCACTCTTAATGCAAAGGTATACCTTGCAAAGGGAAAGAGAGGGCATTTTATTTCATGTATGGATTCAATAGGAACCATCAAATGGCTTAAAACATTTGGTAGTTCTAATTATTCCAGTATTGCGGGATTGGAAGTTGGGCAAGACGGCATGATTTATCTGGTAGGAAAGTTTAGAGATACACTTTACTTTGAAGAGCATTCTCTAATTGGGAGAAATCAGGTGTATTATTTAAAACTTGATACCTCAGGAGAGCTTTCTGAGTTTACTGTATTGTTGCCAGATTTTAATGGGTATGTAAAATCATTTGCCCTGGACACATTAAATAATTTCATACTGGCAGGTGATTTTCGGAGGGATATCAAAATTGGGAATGATCGTTATCGTAGTTCTGGTAAAAGAGATATATTCTTCCTTAAAATTAGTCAGAATCTTGTTGTAGAGGGTGTTAACACCTTTGGTGGAAAAGGAAGAGATGAACTCATTGGAATTTGCCAACAGTCAAACAATGAATTGATTCTTTTTGGAAATTTTGAGAATAAAATTGATCTGATAGATACAACAATAATTTCGAAAGGGAAGAAAGATATTTTCTTGTTATATGGAGGTTCTTCTGGCACTTTTAAAAATGCTCTTGCAATTGGAGGTAGAAATAATGATGAAGTGCAATCGGTGGTTTCGGATATTACAGGAAACATATATATAGCCGGGCAGTTCAAGAGTACTTTAGTCATGGATTCAAATGTTTTGAGCTCCAGCGGAGAGAATGACATCTTTCTTGCGCACTATAGCAAATACCGGAAATTCAAATCAGTAAAAACATGGGGAGGGGCAGGTAACGACAGGCCGATGAGTTTGGTGCTAGATGGAAATCGCCAGCTTTTTTTATCTGGGGTTTATAGTAAATCTATAAAATTTGGTGAAGATACACTTCAATCAAACAATAGGTTTAGCAACGGATTTCTGGCCTTATACACAGAGAGAGATGGAATTAAATGGCTAAAGGATTTCAAAGGGGATTCTGAAGAAATACCGCGAAAGTTATTTCTTAATGGGAATGCCCGATTTCTGGTATCTGGAACTTTTTTAGAAGACCTACAGTTCGATAATAAGAGTCTGAAATCTAATGGTTTATCAGATGCTTTTTTAATCAGTTATTTAGATCCTTGTACACTCCTGAAATTCGATTTGCCTTCTGAGCAGACCATTTGCCTGGAGACAGATGATACCTTACATGCAGGAACTGGATTTTTAAAGTATCTCTGGAATAATGGCCTTTCCCAAAATGATTTCCTTATCATCTCAGATACAGGAAAGTATTGGGTTCAAATAACAGATCTGTACGGATGCAAGGCTACCGATACAATTCATGTTAGGAGAGATTCTCTGTTCCTTAATTATGAGGTTGTTGATGAAAGAATGCCAGAGGGAAATAATGGTAGAATTGACCTGACATATGGTGGGGGCATTTCTCCCTACAGTATTTTGTGGGATAATTTCGAACATACTCCAAGCCTTGAAAATCTTCAAAAGGGATTTTATCAGGTGAGAATTACCGATGCAAATGGATGTCAGATAAATGAAGAAATTGAAGTTGGACAGGAGGTTGCTTCAGGTATTCTGGATATATTTAATTTCCCGAACCCAATGGACGACTTAACTCATATTGTGTATTCACTTCCTGAAAATACCAGTCTTGAAATCTCCCTGTTTGATATGACGGGAAAACTTGTTTATGTATTGCTTCGTGGTCAAAAGCGAAAAGGTAAATATGAATTCGATTGGAATTCTGGGAATCTAAAGAACGGTGTTTATTATATCAGGATACAAACCCCGGATGGACTGGTATCTAAGAAGATCATGATTAGCCGAAATAATTAATTCTATTTATGAATAGATTCTTAAATTTAAAATATTTCCAGTTTTATATTCTTTGTCTGATATTCTCGCCTCAGGTTGAGGGGCAGGAGTCTTTTCAGGCAATGGACAACACTATTCCGCCTTCACCAACTGCCGGTTCACTGGTTAAGGGTGTTACTACTCCGGTAAGTTATTATACAGGAATCCCTTCTGTGGAAATTCCATTATGGGAAATGAAAGGTAGAAAATTAAATGTTCCTATCACTCTTTCCTATCATGCTTCTGGCATAAGAATTGAGGATATGGCAGGATGGGTTGGCCTGGGTTGGTCATTAAACGCAGGTGGTGTTATAACACGAACTGTTCGTGGAGTACCAGACGATCATGCCCGGGGTTTCCTTACAATTGGAGGAAATCAGATCCCCAAAATTTTGAATAGTCCTGAGGAGTATGGAGGCTGGCTTCCACCCGGCGATGATGAAGATGAACAAATGCTATATCTAAGAAATATTGGAAGAGATATTCGAGATGGAGAACCGGATATTTTTCGATTCAATTTTAACGGCAGGGGAGGTAGTTTCTTTTTCGATGTAGATGGGGAAATTGTTTTACAATCGAAATCCAATCTTAAAATTACATTTCAAAAAAATGTTAATGGGGAAATTGATTCCTGGGAGATAGTGGATGAAAGTGGGATCATTTATACTTTTGGAACAACACTGGCGGTCGAGCGCACAGCTACCGTAAATGATCTGGGTGTAAATGGGGAGTTCCATTGCTCTGCCTGGTACCTAATTTCAATTAAAAGCCCAAACAATGAAGATTCATTTTGGTTTGAATATCAAAATTACACCAAATCGGTTAGAAGCTCTCTGCCACAGCGCAAAGTCTCGGGCAACGATCCGAAGTGGGAAGATATGTTTAAGTACCAAACTCATTTTACAGAAGGAAAATATCTCCAGAGAATTACCTGGGCAAGGGGATATATAGATTTTTTTGTAAAAAGTCTCTTTGCATACCCCGGAGGGGAAATAACGGGATTGAGTAGTATCAGTATTCATAGTCAGGGAAGTGGAGTTCAAATAAAATCTTTCAAATTCAACTATAGCTTTTTTCCGGCAGTCGGTTGTAGCACTCAACAAGATTATTTGCCACCATGCCGTAGACTCAGACTCGACAAAGTCTCTGAAATCCCTGGATCAGGAGAGCAATCGAAACCGCCCTATTTGTTCTTTTACAATGAAACTCCTTTGCCACCACGTGGTTCATTTTCACAGGATCATTGGGGTTATTATAATGGAGCAGAAAACAACCACCTAATACCCAGGGTAACAGTTAGAAACTACAATGATTATCTGGAACTTCCACCCTCCATCGACAACTCTGGAGCATTGAGCTTTGAGAGCCTGACTGCGATAAATCTGAATATATCCGATCTGAGTGAAAATATGTGGGAGATGAGTGGTGCCAATAGGGACCCTGATCCGGAGAAGATGCAGGCCGGAATTCTTAAAAAAATAGTTTATCCAACTGGTGGAGCTACTCTGTTTGATTATGAGCCACATGATTTTGGATATTATTCAACTCCCGATAAAAAGACCAGGTTGCATATTGAAGCGAAACATGAAATTGGTAGTTATCAGCAAGAGGAAAATAGTTATTTGCAATTGAATTTTGCCCAGGAGGTTAAAGTGATTCCTCTGTTCTATATTATCGCAGGCAGCGAGAAAGATCTTCCTGACGGTTCAGGAGAACCATCTGATGGCTCAGGTGTTTTTATTAAAGGTCCAATTGAAATTGATTCAGATGGAGATACTATCTTTAAATTCAACTTTAGAATGAATAAGGAGCTTGCTTCTGGCTGGGAAGTGACTAAAAAAGTCTGGCTACCGAAAGGAAGATACAAGATTTGCTCCATTGCTGATGAATTGGGTGATTTAACCAGAGCTATAATTGAATACAAGCAACATTCAGAACTTGATACAACTTATAAAATATACTCCCAGGAATATTCAAGCGAGAAGACAAAGGCTGGTGAAATGTATTTTCTAGATGATAAGAGTGAATACAGGTCAATAACACTGGATTTTGATAGTCTTGACCATCCGATGGTACGGATTAGTTTTTTATTTCGCAGTAAAATCCATCCAAACCGAATATCTTCTGTGGGACTCGAGCAAGCTACAAGTTCAATTAAAATTACTCGGATTGGAGGAGCAGGGGAAGTAATTTATGAAAAAGGTTATTTTGATGATGATGTGATTAAGTGGAATCCAGTAAGAAATGAGTGGAACTATAATGGTGAGGAAAAAAGGCTTTTGGGACCCGGAAGATACCAGCTGGAGTTTATTCCCAGAATTGATAGTGAGTTTGGCTATGTAGAAATTGACTGGAAGAAATCTGTAAAAGTGAAAAACTCAAAAATGGCAGGAGGACTCAGGATAAAACAAATCTCGCAGGTTGATAGGGTTTCAGATACCATTGGGATTACGGCATATAAATATATTGTGGAGGATGAAGGCGAAACCGGTTCAAGTGGTGTTCTCATGTCCTGGCCAGTATACCATGATACTCCTGAAGAGGTTTATTACCTTGGCGATCAGAATTTGCTCAATTTTAATGCACCTCCAGTAACGATATATTCTTTAGGTAGATCTGCTGCTGCTAATACTGCAGGCTCTCATATTGGTTACAGTATGGTGCAAGTTAGTAAACCTGGTGCTGGGAAGACCGTTTATGAATTTAGTTCTTCCAGAGATTACCCCGATATTACTTCAAAAGATTTTCCTTATCCTCCTGTGGTTTCTTACGATTGGAAAAGAGGCCTTCTGAAGGAGAAAAGAATTTACAGGGAGAATGGCACACTACGCCAGATTGAAACAAATAATTATAATCATTTTAGTGATACAATTAATAGATCATATTTACCTGCAATAAAGGTTGTACAAAAGGATCCAGACTCTGACTATGCTTACCTATATGAAAAATTCTATATGGCCACAGGATGGAATGTGCTAGAAAAACGAAAAATAGTTACCTACGGCTTGGATGGTTTAAACCCGGTCGAAACAAGCGAAAGTTTTAAATATAATCCCGGTCACCTTCAGCTGATCAACAAAAGTGTTTTGGATAGTGATAGCAGTTTATTAAGCACCCAATACAGCTATCCTGGTGATTCAGGTTGTGATTCAGGACCAGAAATAGATATCTTAATAGAGAAGCATATTGTGAATACCCCGGTCCTTACTGAAACATTCAGAGATAGTCTGAAAATTGCCGGAGAGAAAATAAAATATGGGATATTTCATGAAGGAATGATCCTGCCAACAAAGATTGAAAAACTTGAGGGCAATGAATATCAGGACGTAATGCATTTTGACAGCTATGATACCAAGGGAAATATTCTCCAGTACCATGAAGAGGGAGATTTATATAACTCATTTAATTGGGATTCTGATAAGTTATTACTGCTAGCCCAGGCAGTAAATTCTGAGCATAGAGTAAACATTCTGGACTACCCTGATGATTCCTATGTAACGAAATATACACATCACCCATTTTGGGGGCCAACTTCAGAAACAAATGAAAATTCAATTATTACCCATTATGATTATGACAACTATGGCCGACTAATAAAGATTAGTAATAATGAGAATAAGATTTTAAAAACTTATGGTTATCATTTGAAAGCCTATCAGGGTGATACAACTCGTCAGGGGCTTGAAATTATTGAGCTTACTCCATCTGTTCCTCCTGATGCAATTATTGCTACAAACGCATCTATTGTACCATCGTGTGGAACTGAGCTTCATGTTTCCAGTGGAATCCTGGGGACCGGAGCTGAATGGGTATGGTATCAAGACTTTTGTGGCGGTTCCCGGCTGGGGGATGGCCCTTCAGTATACCTTGTTCCTGAACAATCTACAAATTATTATGTCAGGGCAGAGGGAGATGCGAATAATACCGAATGTGCAAGTATCTATATTGAAGTATCTAATCCTTCTCTTCATCCTGCACCGGATATTATTTATTTTGATGCACAGGGGACAGAGCAAAATTCTCAACAGGTTGAATTAAACTACAATGGTTGTGATCCCTTATTAATAAGCGCAGATGTACCATGGCTATCACTTAATTATACTCCCGGTGAAGACCTGAGGGTAGCCTGTGAAGTGAATGAGAGTGGTGAAAGAACAGGTACCATCCATTTATCTGGAAATGGAATAGAGGGGAGTATTCCAGTCCAACAAAGTAGTTCAGCTCCATTGAACATTTCGCTTAATTATTCCCCCTCATTTATTCAGGTTGGAGATATGATTAACTTCACTGCAAATGTTGAGAACGGCTCCATACCCTATCATTATGTTTGGGAAAGAAGAGAGTCTGATAGCATTCATTGGTCTATTATCAGGGATATAAATGAATCATACTCCAGGACAGATAGCTTTAGCTTAAAAGCTGGTCAAACAGAGTTTTATGTTCGTTGCACCGTTTCTTCAAATAATGAATCAGTCTCACAAACCATCCTAATAAAGCTTGCAAATTAGAAATTTATCAGTGGAGGTGAATTCGAATAAAAATTGGTTTTGAATCAATACTCCAGTTGCTTGTTAATATCCTTTTTTCCACGTAACAAATATTCCTTATTTTTGCAGCTTGTTTTGAATTTAATCATGCAGGAATGAGTTTTGTAAGTAATGCTTTTATTGGCCAAAATACTTTTGTAAGATACCTGGGAGGTGTATTAATTGTGATTTTTGCTTCACAGGTGATAGGAGCCATCCCTTTGGCTGTTGCTATGGCAGTTAAAATATATTCTGGTGGTGGTGAACTAAATTTAGAGAATCCAGCTGATTTAACTGGCCTGGGGATCAATCAAAACCTAAACCTGGTACTACTGCTTATCCCTTTTATAGTGGGATTATTCGGTGTTTGGCTGGCAGTAAAATTGTTGAATGGCCGAACTCTTAAACAAACCATAACAGGTCGATCAGAATTTGCATGGAAACGGTTTTTTAGTGCTGCTGGTATATGGCTGGTTTTATTAATATTAATGGGGATAATTAATTATGCATTGGATCCTGATAATTTTGAGTGGAACTTTCAGCCTGACAAATTCTTTGTCCTGGTATTAATTGCATTATTCTTACTTCCCTTACAAACTACATTTGAAGAAGTTTTCTTCAGGGGTTATTTAATGCAAGGAATTTTAGTCGGTTTCCGGAACAAGGGAGTAGCCTTAATTTCTACTACTTTAATTTTTGGCCTTTTGCATTTATTTAATCCTGAAGTAAAAGAATTTGGAGTTGCATTGGCTTTGCCTCAATACCTTATTTTGGGTTTAATATTGGGAATTGCCACCTTAATGGATGACGGACTGGAACTGGCTTTGGGTTTACATGCCATGAACAATGTGTTTTTAGCCATATTCATTACTTTTGATGCATCTGCACTTCAAACTCCAGCATTATTTTCAATTAAGGAAATAGATCCGCTCGTTGATTTAATAGAACTTTTTATAGCATCTTTACTTTTCATATTCTGGGCATCCAGGAGGTATAAATGGAGTAATTGGAAAGAAAAGCTGATGGGTGTGGTTTCCAACGAGGAAATTAGTGGGAAGGCTATTATAGACCAGGTCAAATAATGAGTTCAGTGTTATATTGAAATATTCCGGGAAACTAACTAAAATAATATTCTGTGAAAAAAGATATGCTTCGCTATCATGACATTCAGGTGGATGTTGTTAACCAGGCTGATGACGATATAAGAAATCATATTTCAAGGACAGTATTAGGTACACCAGGCGGACTTATTTATCGTTTGGTAGATACGGTGAACAAGCTCGGCAGTATGGGCCAGGTTTATTTCATAAATTTGCGTAAAGGTACAAGGCTTTTAGGAACAGCTGGACTAGCGCATCGAATGGTAAAAAACGGATCTAAGGCATATAGTTCCTATTACATAAGGTATTTTTCGATTTTTGCACCCCTTCGGGTAAAAACCTATAAGGAAAGGAAAAAGGAATTAAAAGAAACGAAAAGCAGGGAAAATCCCTTTACGAAAAATAGCATCATTAAAGATAAGGTTATTCTATTTTTCGATAATATGGCTGACCTTAATGACAATTCTGTCCCAACGGGTACAAAATCATTCTCATTTGCTTTTATTGAAAATAAGAACTTAAGGTCGTTGGACTTTAGCAGCATGATGGGCTATATTACGACTCGTGAGTTTGCTACCCTAATATTTAGCCGTTTTTATCCGAAAAAAAATAAAAATGTTGATTTTGCTAAACCTGAAGAGAAAGCTGAAATATTAGAGAAACTTTGTACTACCTATTCCGAATATACTGCATTTTACTCCGATCATATTTTTTATAAGGATCAGTATTTTGTTTATACTGAGCAAGGAGAGATTATCGCAGGAGTCCAGGCCAATGTTGTTGAATGGAAGATATTGGAGTTTCCTGGTAGAAATGGAGCATTCTTAATGAAACTGATACCCAAATTGCCATTCATGTCAAAACTGTTTCAACCTGGAAGCTTTAAATTTGCTGCATTTGAAGGTGTATTTTATAAACCCGGGAAGGAAAAGCTAGTACTAAGTTTGCTTGAATCAGCCTGTGCAATGCTGGGTGTAAATGTAGGGCTAAGCTGGATGGATACAGGAAGTCATATTTTCAGTGATTTAGGTAATGTTGGTAATATGGGTTTCTTGGGGCATGTTATGAAATCACAGCCAGCGGTTGTGCGTGTAAAGTTTCTGGATATTCCAGAGGCTGATCAAAAAGAATTCTTTGAAAAACCAGCTTATATTTCTGTTTTTGATATGACTTAAGAAGGAAGCCTTTTTGAGCTACTATATTCTACTGATTTCTATAAGCTATAGTTTCATTTTTGCAGATAGCTTGTTGCTTATTGAGTGAAACAAGTTCAAATCGGTTTCATTTAGCAGGGAGAATCGCTCCATTATCCTATTGTATTTCGCGCTTTTTTTCTGAATACCAATGTGTTCCAGAATGCTTTCCGCTTTCATTTTTAGCTCTCTATGACTTTTAATTGATGTTAAGTTATCCTTTGGTTGAACCTGATTTGCCAGCTCAGCAAATTGGTAGGCAAATATCATTACAGCCTGCGCTAAATTTAAAGATGGATATGGTTTAGCCAGTGGTACGTATGAAACCAGATCACATAAGCCCAATTCCGGATTTGAAAGACCTGATTCCTCTTTTCCAAAAACCAAACCGACAGAACGGATATACTTTTCTTTTTTTGATATAATATCTTTCAGATCTGAAAGAGGGTAATAATCATATTTCACACTTCTTCTTTTGGCACTTGTACCAATAATAAAATCTAAATCGTGCACGGCCTCATTCAAACTTTGATAAATCTTTGCGTTTTTTAAGACATCCTGAGATCCATGTGCCAGCCAGTCTGCTTTTTCATTCGGAAAATCAAGGGGCTTAACTAAACGCAATGAATTAAACCCCATTGTTTTGATAGCTCGGGCTGAGGCACCTATGTTTTCAGGTACAGCGGGTTCAACAAGAATGAAGGATATTTCCATTTGAATTGGAATTAATTGAATACAAATTTAGAATTATATAAGCAGTATACCACGCTAATAGTTTATTTGCATCATTATTTTGCTTAAAAACAAATTGTATCTTAGAGGATCCAAAATTATTATTAGATGACCTTAAACATAGAACAAAAAGGACTGGATAAATTGATAGTCGTTGGTGATCGTGTGCTAATCAAGCCAAGTAGTGCGCAATCAAAGACAAAATCTGGTCTTTATCTACCTCCAGGTGTGCAGGAAAAAGAAAATATACATAGTGGTTATGTTGTAAAGGTGGGACCCGGATATCCAATTCCGGCAATTACTGATGTAGATGAACCCTGGAAAGACAAATCAGAGGAGGTAAAGTATGTTCCTCTTCAACCGAAGGAAGGTGATTTAGCCATCTACCTGCAGAATAGTGGCTATGAAATATTCTTTAACCGTGAGAAATATGTAATTGTCCCGCATTCTGCTATTCTTTTGTTGATTCGGGATCCAAGTTTGTTTGAATAGCGAATATTTTATTTTTTGTAATTTTTAGCCAGCTTCAATTTGGACCTACGTCAGCATTGGTAGTATTCTCAATATTTTATAATTTTATTGTTATTACTATAAACAGTTTTCCTTAAATGAGTTCTGAAATACCATCTGTATTAAGTATTGATATAGGTTCTGTAGCCATTACAATTGCCCAGGTTGGCTATGATGGCGAACCTTTGAAACATGCATATAAGTTTCATCATGGTAAAGTTTTGGAAACTCTTTATGGAATGGAGAAGGATTTTATCTTATCTACAGTCAAAGCTGTAGTTAGTCCTTCAGTTGGCAACTGGTTCAATAAGAAAGTCTTGCGCTATGATCCTCAAATCAGTATTATTGCCAGTACTAAATATTTTTATCCCAATGCCCATTCCTTGCTTTTTGTGGGAGCTGGGCGATTTCAGTTAATTGCTTTTAATGAAGATGGCAGTTACAGTCATTCTGTATCCAATACATCCTGTGCGGCAGGGACCGGGAGTTTCTTAGATCAACAGGCAAACCGCTTGAACCTTCAAAGTGTTGAGGATCTGGTTGAAATTGCAAATGCAAACAAAGATATTCTTCCAGAAATTGCGTCGCGATGTGCCGTTTTTGCAAAGACCGATCTGATTCATGCGCAGCAAGCAGGATATTCACGTGGGGCTATTTGCGATAGCTTATGCAAGGGCCTGGCCAAAAACATTGCAGATACCTTATTTACTGAATCTGCGCCCTCAGGGCAGCTTGCCTTTGCTGGAGGAGTAGCTTTGAATTCAGCGGTAAAGAGGCACCTAGAGCTTATTTTAGACCACCCTCTGGAAGTTAATGAATTTCCACACTTATTTGGAGCCATTGGGGCTGGTATTTTATTCCTGGAAGAAAAAGAACTTAAAAGTGAATTCTCTGGCTTAAGAAGTTTTGAAGATTTAATAAATACAGAAGTGGAAGAGAAGGAGTATTTTAATGCCCCTCTTTCCATGAAATTATCAAAATATCCTGAATTTACTTCTGAAGAATCGTATGACTTTATTCCTTCGCTTGTAAAACATAGCAGGGAAATTCAGGTTGAAATTTACCACGATATTCGGAATGAAAGCAATCTCCCTGTATTAATGGGAATTGATATTGGTTCAACAAGTACAAAGGCGGTATTAATGGATAAAAGCAATGAGCTTGTTGCAGGCTTGTATACATACACAAATGGAGATCCACTGAATTCTACACGGGCCTTATTCGAAGCAATAAATTCTCTTGGGAAAGACAGGAATATTGAATTCAGTTTTGATGGGGTTGGAACAACCGGATCGGGTAGAAAGTTTATCGGAGAATTAATTGGTGCAGACTTGATTATTGATGAAATAACAGCGCATGCCCAGGCTGCCTACCAGATGAATCCTAAAACCGATACCATTATTGAAATTGGAGGTCAGGATGCAAAATTTACTCTTATGAAGGAGGGGAGGGTGACCTTCGCCCAGATGAATTCAGTTTGTGCCGCCGGCACAGGAAGTTTTATTGAGGAACAGGCTCAGAAACTCGGTATTAAATTAAGTGAAATATCCCATTTGGCTGAAGGAGCAAGTTCACCACTGGCGAGTGACCGTTGCACCGTCTTTATGGAGAGAGATATAAATTATTATCTGAACCAGGGGTATAAGGTAAAAGAAATTCTCGCAAGCACTTTGCATTCTGTTCGTGAGAATTATCTGCAGAAAGTAGCCAATGTTGCATCTATTGGTGAGCAGGTTTGTTTTCAGGGAGCTACAGCCAAAAATAAGGCACTGGTAGCAGCTTTTGAGGAAAAGCTAGGGAAAGAAATTTTTGTTTCACGGTATTGTCACCTTACAGGGGCACTGGGAACGGCCCTGATGATCAGGGAGGAAGTGAAAGTGGAGTCAAAGTTTAAGGGATTGGATTTATATAAGCATGATATACCTGTCACAACAGAAACTTGCGAGTATTGTAATAACAGGTGCCGAATTAGTCTGGCTGATGTGAATGGAACAAAAGTTGCATATGGATTCTTATGCGGTAGGGACTACGATACGGAGAAGTTTGTTGATAAAAATGTATCTGGATTCGATTTGCTCAAAGAGAGGAAAAAAATCCTATCAGTACCTGGTTTTGTTGACAAGAAAAGAACAATTACTATAGGCCTGCCTGCTACGCTCCACTTATTCGATGAATTGAGTTTGTGGGAAACCTTCTTCAATAAGCTTGGGATCAAAACACGCACCAGTAGACAGTATTCCAGCCCCTTGAAGGAGGGAAAACGCCTGGCGGGGGCAGAATTTTGTGCCCCTATGCATGCCATGCATGGGCATGTAGCCTGGCTCGCTGATCAGACAGATTATATTTTTCTCCCTGTCTATATTGAGGCACGTGACAAACAAGGTAGTAAAGAAGCTAATTATTGTTATTATACTCAATTTAGTCCATCGGTGGCCTCATTAATTAATGATACAATTAAGGAAAAATGCCTGGTGCCTTATATCAATTGGTCAAAAGGGGAGGATCATGTAGTCAAAATATTGCACTCTCAATTAAAAGAGATTATTCCCGGAAGGATAGAATTACGTGAGGTGAGACAGGCGTACGTGGAAGCTGTGAAAGTACAATTGGATCAAAAATCAAAATTGAAGCAATTGTATATTGCTGAAAAAAAGGATGTAGATGAAGTAAAGGTTGTGCTTATCGGAAGACCATACTTAATTTTGTCAAAATCCCTTAATAAGGGAATCCCTGATTTATTTGCTGGTATGGGAATCAAAACCTTTTACCAGGATATGATTCCTTACGAGCAACAAGACGTGCTGGATATAGATTATCTTCTCCGGGCCTTTCCCTGGCACTTTGCCTCTAAAACGCTTGAGACTACTCGAATAATTGCTAAAACAAAAAATGTTTATCCAGTTTTTATGACCGCATTCAAATGTGCTCCTGATTCATTTGTACTGGACTATTTTAAAAAGATGCTTGACGAACAGGGTAAACCCTACCTGATTTTGCAGCTTGATGAGCATGACTCCAACGTTGGTTACGAAACACGAATTGAGGCAGGAATCAGAGCGTTTAAAAACCATTCCAAAATGCAGCCTGAACCGGAACGGGATTTAAGTCCGGTTTTAAGTAGGCCCGAAACACTCTTGTCTAAGGATAGAATAGTTCTTTTTCCAAACTGGGATAATATTACCGGGAAATTTATAGTTGCCAACCTTCGCAGAACTGGATATGATGCAAGGTTACTGGAAAACAATGAGCTCAGTATTAAGAAAAGCATGGTACACAATTCTGGCCAGTGTTTACCCATTAATATAGTCGCTCAGGAGTATATGGATTATATAACTAAGTATGAACTTAATCCTGCCAATACTGTACTATGGATGACTGAAGCTCAAATAACTTGCAATATCCGAATGTATCCTCAGTATATCAAAACCTTGCTTGAGAAACATGGGAACGGTATGGAAAAGGCCTCAGTGTACTCAGGAGAACTGTCACATCTTGAAATATCTGTGAATACTACCTATTATGCTTATTTCGCTTATATGCTAGGCGGCCTTCTACGTCGCCTTTCGAACAAACTCAGGCCCTATGAAGTGGTGAAAGGGGACACAGACAGGGCATTAAGTTTTAGCACCCAGGTTATTGAGCAAGCTTTTTTGGGGAATGAGACGCTTGATAATGCTTTAAGCTGGTCCATGAAGCAATTTGATGAAGTTAAAGTTACTTCTGTTAAGAAGCCACTGGTTGCGATTTTTGGTGATTTATTTGTGCGCGATAATGATTTAATGAACCAGCAGTTAATAAATACCATTGAAGATGCCGGGGGAGAGGTAGTAAATACACCTTATAATGATTATACAAAGATTACCATTGAAAATGTTATTCGACGAAGAATTGCAAGTGGCAAAAACCTGGAGGCCATAGGACTCAGGACCTTTTTGTCAGGTTTGAAATATATTGAAAAGAGGTATTACAAACATTTTGAAAAATACCTGGGAAAATACAGTGAGATTGATGCCAGGAAGCTGGAGAAGAATCTTGATAAATTCAACATAAACCCATACCATTCAGGTGAGTCCTATGATAATATTCTAAAGATCTTCCATATAATTGAAAAATACCCCGAAGTTTCCCTATTTGTGCAGACCAATCCTGCCTTCTGTTGTCCCTCATTGATTACTGAAGCCATGAAGACACAGATTCATAAAGAAACGGGTGTTCCCATAGTTACTATTACCTATGATGGTACCAGCGAACAAAAGAATGATGTTGTCATACCCTATATTCATTCGATAGTGAATAAGTACTCAAATCAAAGTTTTAAAAAAGTACCGGATGTAAAATAAATCTAAAGATTTATACTGAAATAATTTATAGCTGAATGCAATTATTTTTTAGGTATAAAAAACCCCCGGAATTTTCCGGGGGTTTAATTTTATAAATATTTCTGTAAAAGAAACATTATAGGGCGTTCTGTTCCATATTCGGATTGGCATCCATCTCAACCTGAGGAATTAGAGAGGTCCAGCGGGTATCTCCAGCAGGAACTTCCATAAGGTTACCATTAATTGATGATTTATGGTTTGATCCGGTTCTGTCAAGAGGCAGATCCTGTCGCTTCAGGTCAAAGAAACGGTGTCCTTCACCCCACAACTCTATACGACGCTGAACCATGATCTCATCGATCAAATCCTGGCCATTATTGGGTGAAAGCGTATAAGATGGATCACGTGCAACAGCCATTTCATACAGAGCTGCTGCTGCAGGACCATCATTTCCCTGTCTGGCTTCCGCTTCCGCTTCAATGAGGTACATTTCAGAAATCCGCATATGAGGTACATCAATACGGCTATCAGCTGTACTTACCGCAATAAATTTCTGATTGCTATAGGGGTAACGGGCAGCACTGGATACTATTTCAATACCTGGCTGAAGATTTTCATGATCTCCTGTTACAGAATACAGAGTTTTGCGAACATCCGATGGAGAAATCATATCATACAAAAGTGAATTGATAGATCTTGGGTTTCTCCTAATAGATGTGGAGCTAAAGTTCCTGGAAACATATGCTCCGTAATTCGCCCACTTATCTGTTTGGTCTTCTACGATCTGGCTGGCCCACATATATTCAGCACTGCTTTCAGAATTAATCCTGAAACCCAGATAATAAGTGGCTGAGTCCATTAAAGCATAACCATCCATGGCCTGTACTGCAAAGCTTGAAGCGGTTGAATAATTCCCCATAGTGAGGGCAACCCTGGCTTTCAAGCCTCTACCAACGCTAACATCTAAATGTGATTTATTGGTTCTGGCTTTTCCATCCAGCATGGCAATTGCATCATCAATATCCTGATTGATCTGTGCATATACTTCTTCAACTGTGCCACGTGACTGGCCTTCAGGAACATCCTCGGTCATTATAGCTATTCCAAGCTGGGAATTGGTTGCTCCAGGAACATACCTATTTGCATATTGCTGGACTAAATTTAAATGACACCATGCTCTATAAAGCAATGCCTCCCCAATAACAACATCTTTTTCATCCTGGGTTCCGGCAGTATTGTCGCCAACTCCGTTAATTATGACGTTTGCATTGGCAATCCATCTGTAAAACATCCAGTAATTATTTCTGTTGTAAGAACTGGTTGCGCTCCGGTGAAGCCAGCGTAAATGCGTTGTCCATGTAGCATAATTGAATACATGATCTTCACCCTGTTCATCCATATGGTAATACCAGGCACCAATTCCACCACGTCCCTGACTTCCATAACGAACGTATAAGGATCGGTGGATCCCGTTCAATGCAGCCATAGCAGTACCTGTAGATGAGGTAACTCCAAAAGAGGAAACACTGTCAGTGGGATAGTTGTCTAAAAAATCTTTTGAGCAGGCGGAAAAAACAAAAATCGCTGCTACAATGAAAGCAAAACTATAGATTATCTTTCTCATAATTATACATATTAAAATTTGACATTTAAACCTAGCGTTACAATCCTGGAAGGTGTGAAACCATTGTAGGTTGTACCATTAAATTGCTGCTGTACATTCATACCTTTTCTAGCATTCAGCAAAAACAGGTTTTCACCACTAAGATATATACGGAATGCGGAAACACCCCAGTTATTCAGAACTTTAGATGGCAGGTTGTAGGATAGAGTAGCATACCTCATATTAAAGTAGGAGGCATCTGTAAGCCAGCGTGATGAGGTAGCATTAAAGTTACTTGTCTGTGAGGCATCCATTCTTGGAACACTGGTTTGATCACCTGGTTGTTGCCATCTCTCAAGAATACCTGTGCTCATACCGGTACCGTAAGTACCTGAGCTCATCGCAGACTGGTAGTTGTAATCCAATATAAGTCCTCCAATCTGGTAAGTAAACATCAGGTTTAATGCAAATCCCTTATAGCTTAAACTGGTATTCAATCCACCAAATAAATCAGGAATGGCACTGCCATTATAACTATACATGGCATTATTCACATCTGTAGTTAAGGTGTCTGTACCCATTATTCTTACAGAGGATGCTTCAACGTCATCTGCACGATAAAGGGCTGCTCCATCATCTGGATCTACACCATACCATTCTCTCAACCAATAGTCATATATAGAATGCCCCAACATTAGTTTCTTAGAACCACTAATGATTTCTTCCTGTGGTAAAGTGGTGAATTCATTCTTTAATGTACTAAAGTTTACACCAATTGTCCATCGGAGATTTTCATTTTTAATGGCATCCCAGCTTAAGGTAACTTCTAAACCCTGATTATACATAGCACCAATATTTTGATCTCTAGAATCTAAGCCGCTAGAAAGTGGCAATGGAACTGCAAAAAGAAGGTTCTCAGAAATCCGGTGGTAAAATTCAACGGTTCCATAAAACTGATTAAATAAATCGAATTCCAGTCCTATATCAATAGCGTTGTTCGATTCCCAAACCAAGGCATCAGCAGCAAGTTTCGCCTGTCTGATACCGGGTTCTGCCTGGTTGTTGTAGTCAAGAGCATAAAGAGCCTGGTATGCATAAAAGTCAATACCTGCATCATTACCCACCTGGCCATAAGATGCTCTTAGCTTTAACATATCAATCCAGGTGGCACCTTCCATAAATCCTTCAGAGTCAATTCTCCAGGCTGCACCAACAGAAAAGAAATCACCCCAACGGTTACTTTCAGCAAATTTTGAAGAACCATCTGCTCTATATGATGCTGAAATAAAATATTTGTTACGGAAATCATAGTTTACACGGCCAAAATAACCTTCAGTAGAATATTTATCGGTATAAGATTCTAAACCAGTTGTTGTTACAAAGTTTAAAAGCTCTGTATTATCATCCGCAATTTGCTGGGTTCTTGCCCCATTTAAATTATTGTAGATGTACTGGTATGATTCATGTCCAGCCGTTACATTCAAATTGTGATTGCCAAATGTCCTGCCCCATGTAAGAATCTGATTAAAGTTAATCGAATTTCTCTTTGAATAGGTACGATATGCTCTACCACCTGGTGCACCATCACCAATTATTTTATTATTATAAAATGTGTTATAATAAAAACGTGTATCGTTACTAAGATTGGCTTTAAACTTGAAATCCTTCAGGAATGAAACTTCCATATAAGCCTTAGCGCCTATTGTTGAAATCTCATTTTTATCTTCATCCCATTCAATTTCTGCCACTACATGTCGGCCTGAACTGGCTCCACCTGCGCGGTGGTCTGGAATATCATACTGTTTGTTTCCCTTATCATCTAATACATACAAACCTGTAACAGGGTCAAGCATGTGAACCGGGTATATAGAACCAATACCGCGTGTAAATCGAATTGGATTTACGAAGGAATTGGATTGCCCTGATGTGGCTTGAGCCATATTTGAAACACTGTTTGCACCATTGATATTAAAACCGGTTCTCAGCCATTTTGTGGCCTGGTAATTAACATTGGCACGCCCCGTAAAACGTCTGAGATCTGAATCTTCGATAAAGCCTTGTTCATACAGGTAGCCAATAGATACATAATAATCGGTTTTTTCAGAACCACCAGCATAGCTAATGTCAATATTCTGTCGTGCGCCTCTTCTGGTAATAGCACCCAACCAATCAACGTCTTCTTTATAATCGCCTAACCAGTTGGCGTTGGGATTAATTTTTCCATCTGTTCCAACAATCTGGTTGTCAGCAACAGTAAATGGATTGTAAGCCAATTCATTAAATATTTCGTCGGAAGCCTCCTGGCTGGCAGTAGCTACATCAGCTGGAGTGTCAACACCAGGTATAGCATTGCTATTCCTATATGCTTCCCACATTATTGGGTAATAATCGAATGCATCAATCAGGTCATATTCGGGTTGAGCACGTCCTATTAGACCATAGGATGCATCAATTGTAAATTGTCCTTTTCCGGCTTTTCCTTTTTTGGTTGTTATTAGCACAACACCATTGGAAGCCTTGTTCCCATAAAGAGCCGTTGAAGAGGCGTCTTTTAGAATAGTTACACTTTCAATGTCAACAGGGTTAATAGCGCTCATATCTCCTGAATATTGCACACCATCCACAACGTATAAGGGAGAATTTGATGCACTAACGGATCCAAAACCACGGATACGAATATCCTGTGAGGATCCTGGCTGGCCGCTTCCCGCAGTTACCTGAACACCGGCAGCAGCTCCCTCGACAGCTTGAGTAATATTGGAAATGGGCCTGAGCTCAATTTTATTAGCATTGATTTGAGAGGCAGATCCTGTAAAGGCGCCTTTTTTAGCGGTACCATATGCGGTAATAATTACCTCATCAATACCCAGTTCATCCGCCTCCATGGCTAGGTTAATATTAGACCTGGAGCCAATAATGACATCTATTGTCTTCATTCCCACAAAGGAGAATATTAAGGTAGTTGCACTTTCCGGTACATTTATGCTATAGTTCCCGTCCATATCGGTGACTACACCAAGAGATGTACTTTTTACAACAATCGTTACTCCCGGAATAGGCATACCATCCTCAGTGCTGGTAACCTTCCCGGAAACTTCATTTGTTTGTGCTAGAAGCTGGGCTCCAAGAAACACAAACAATGCAAATAAAGCGATAGGTTTCTTCATAAGAATTAAAATTTAGGTTTGTAAAAGTTAGGGGATTAATTCTCAAAACATGAGAATCTGAATAGTCACCAGTCAGCCCCTTCTGACAGGAAACTAGAGATATATTAATCTAATTATAATTTCTTCTTTTTCTTTTCAGGCTATTGGTTTTAGGTTAACTGGCTAAAAATTAGTTGGTTGTTTTAATAAGCATCATGTTAGGGGTTGATACGAATTAACAGGGTTTTTTAATGTGTTTTTTAACTTTTTGTAAAAGCTAAAATACTAATAAATTTGAATTGCAAACAAAAAACCTTGATTTTTGTCATGAATTCACCCTTTCAGTAATGAGAGAAGATCTGACTAATCCTACTATATAAGGGAGGTAGTGCTAGTAAAAGATTTAATTTCAGCTGATTATATGTATGGTTTTGGAAATTGTAATCCGGACTATTTATTATTTCTAAATCTGTAATTTAGAATGATTTTAAAACCTTTCTTAATTAACTATGATTTGTAATTATTTTATTGAAAAACCAGGTATATAAAGCATAACAAGTAGTTTGTAAAGAAATATATTACTTAACTTTAAGCTGTTGATTGCCAATATTGCTATTCGTTAAATAAAAAAAGACAACAAGATGATTCGAAAAGATTTTCTAAAAAAAGCCGGATGCGGACTGTTTTGTTTTTCCGCAACTCCTATGTTTGTTGCAAATGCATCGGCACAGGAGCAAGCACCAAAACGCAAACGTTTTAAAATAGATCTGGAAATCTACGAAGCGAGAGAAGATACCTGGTGTCATAAGAAAGGAGATAAGTTCGAATACCCTGCAGATATTGGGAAACTTTGCCCCTGGCTTTTATCAAGTATGCATGATTTTATCAGGTTATTGGAAAACGATGCAACACTTGGTTGGAAATACGAGGGTACACCCTACGAGAAAGTAATCAACCAGGATGGAATTACCACCGAATATATAAGATGTCCTGACCCAACAGCAGATCTGGTCGCAAAAATTACCAGGACAGAATTAAAAGCTTAAATTTAGTTACTTTAATTGTCTATACGGTTTAAACTATTCAATTGTCTGTTTTAAGCTATGAGTAGTTGATGGATTTGTTTTTAATGTATAATATAACAGGGGCCACGACGGGTGGCTATTAAAGAATAATTAAAATATATGAAGAAATTACTTGCACTTTTTGGTTTTTATACCTGCTTAGGATTTTCTTTGATCTTTGCACAAAGATCAGATGTTTCTCAGGAAATTGACAAGAAATCATTTAATACTGGTTTAGTACTTTGGTATAATGCCCCTGCTTCAGCCTGGGAAGAAGCGCTTCCAGTTGGCAACGGACGTCTGGGTGCCATGGTATTTGGAAACTATGGTGAGGAACGGATACAGTTAAATGAAGAAACCTATTGGTCTGGTGGGCCTTATTCCACTGTGGTAAAGGGGGGGGCTGAGGTTTTGCCGGAGATTCAGAAACTGATTTTTGAAGGCAAACCACTTGAGGCGCATAAACTTTTCGGCCGCAATTTAATGGGCTATCCTGTTGAACAAATGAAGTACCAATCGCTGGCAAATCTTCATCTGTTTTTTGAGGAGGAAAATGAAGTCTCGGACTATAAGCGCTGGTTAGATATCGAAACCGCTACTACAGGGGTAGAATATACAGCACATGGAGTTCACTATACACGAGAAGTTATTGCTTCAGCACCCAACCAGGTAATTATGGTCAGACTCACTGCAAGTGAACCAGGAAAGATTTCTTTTCGTGCCGAATTAAGGGGTGTTCGAAATATGGCTCATTCCAATTATGGTACAGATTATTTTCGAATGGATGGGCTAGGAGATAATGGCCTTTTATTAACTGGTAAATCAGCAGATTATTTGGGTGTTGAAGGTAAACTAAGATATCGTGCTCAATTAAAGGCTGTTCCGGAAGGAGGGACCATGAAAGTGATTGGATCTGAACTTCATGTGAACGGGGCCAATTCAGTGACTTTGTATTTTGTGGCAGCTACAAATTTTGTAGACTTCAAGGATATTAGTGGTAACCCTACAGACCGTGTAAATAAATACTTGAAAAACCTGGATGGAAAAGAGTATCCTGATTTGAAGAAGTCAGCAATAGAAGATCATCAATCCTATTTCGATCGTGCAAGCTTGATTTTACCTGCAACTGAGAATTCTTACCTTCCAACTGATCAAAGGATGAGAGAATTTGAATCTAAAAGTGATCCGAACATGGCTGCCCTGGCCTATAATTTTGGCCGTTACCTATTGATTTCATCTTCCCGTCCGGGCACTGAAGCGGCCAACTTGCAGGGCATCTGGAACAATAGTCAGAATCCCAATTGGGACTCAAAATACACCACAAATATCAACCTGGAGATGAATTACTGGCCGGTTGAATCTGCCAATTTATCAGATTGTGCAGAACCACTGATTACCCTGGTCAAAGAACTTACTGATCAGGGCTCCCAGGTAGCCCAAAATCATTATGGAGCCAGTGGCTGGGTGTTTCATCAGAATACCGATCTCTGGCGGGTTGCTGCACCTATGGATGGGCCGACATGGGGCACATTCACAGTAGGCGGAGCTTGGCTTACCACGCACTTATGGGAACATTACCTGTATACTATGGATAATGATTATTTGAAACAGATTTACCCGGTAATAAAAGGCTCCGTTGATTTCTTTATGGATTTCCTTGTGGAACATCCGAATGGTCAATGGCTGGTAACCAATCCCTCAAATTCTCCTGAAAACCCACCCAAAGGTCCGGGCTATGAGTATTTTTATGATGAGGTAACAGGAATGTATTATTTTACTACCATCTGTTACGGTTCCAGCATCGATATGCAGATTTTAACGGATCTATTTGGCTATTTTGCCAGTGCAAGTAAGGTTCTTGGAATAGACCAGGAGTATGCAAACCAGGTGCTTAAAGCAAGAGATAGATTGGTCCCTCCTCAAATTGGAAAAGATGGCAGCTTGCAGGAATGGACGGAAGAT
>RCNC010000176.1_pt1 | contig 36474 bp, 37 predicted proteins | sample 2041301 | NCBI WGS metagenome assembly RCNC01 (sample SAMN09708231, study PRJNA481090) | Marine sediment metagenome, whole genome shotgun sequencing project. | biome: marine sediment; feature: ocean; material: sediment; isolation source: Sewage treatment plant 13A marine sediment (STP13A) ... | reverse complement strand
CTCACAAAGTCCGCACCTACAGTCCCTTCGTTCTTGCCGGAAATGGTCCAGTCGAAGCTGTTCCCGAGAACGACTGTCCCGCCAGCGTCGTTGGTCTTTACAGCGGTGAGATCAGAAGCCCACACGGGGGCTGCTGCCAGCAACAACATGAGCAAGACAGGGCTATACACCCAACAAGACTTTACACGTGAACGCATATTCCCTCTCCCTTTAGTGTCTTCTTGGTGAAATTGAGTGCGGCGATGACCGCTACCGGATTGAGAGATTATTGGGTTTTTATTTGCAGACTTATATGAGTAATCTGGCAATCAACTCACTACTAATTATCAGCTCACTACGTTTAATTGGAAATGATCCAGATCAATTTCCCTCTTCCTTTACTACGAATGTCTCCTGTTGTTAAGGATTGACAGATGCCTGCCGACGAGCAAGGCCTTGCTGAGTTGTGAGTATAAGAATGGAAAAGGGGCCGAATACATTTATTGGGGTTTATGAAAGTGGACCACTGAAAAAATGGTGGCCAGAGGTGGAATCGAACCACCGACACGCGGATTTTCAATCCGCTGCTCTACCGACTGAGCTATCTGGCCGCATTTTCTAGCTTCTCTCTGGAATCAGAGAGCGCGGTATTAAACCGTTTAGAGGTCTCCAAGTCAAGTAGTTGCACCTTATTTGTTATCTTCGGGTACAAATCCTTCCGGTATTGCTGACCCTTCGCCAAAAAAGTACTTCTCCATCTCGCCTTCGAGGAATTTTCTGTGCTCAGGTTCGATGGGGCTCAGGCGGTGCTCGTTGATTAATATGGTCTGGTGCGCCAGCCACTTTTGCCATGCCTGCATTGAAACGGTGTCGAAGATCCGCTTACCCAGTTCACCCGGATAGGTCTGAAAAGCCAGTCCTGGTAATTCTTCATTCAGCACTATGCAGTTAACCATTCGTTCAGTCATGTTCCACCAAGCTCCAGTGTGTTTCTAAAAGTTGTCTGACCGGTTTGGGCAGACCGAGGTTTGGCCAGTCTTTCTGTCCGAACCAGTCTTGATCAGATGCACATTCTACGCTTCTTGCAACAGGTTCTGAATGGCTAATTAGCGGTTGGATGCTCATCTGAACATGGGTCAGTTGATGTTTAAGACTGGGTAATCGTTGCAATTCGCTGGTTTCTATTCCCAGTCGTTGCTGTAATGGACGTCCATCATCATCCGCCGGCAATGACCACAGACCACCCCAAATACCACTGGGTGGACGACGTTCGAGTAGGACTTTTCCGTCTTCATTTATAATGATAAGCATCTGGAAAGACTTTTTGGTGATTTTCAGACGAGGTCTGGAAGCTGGAAATAGGGCCACGGAATCTTCTTTAAATGCAGTGCAGTTTTCTCGTACCGGGCATTGTTCGCATGCAGGTTTGCTACGTGTACACAGTGTTGCTCCCAGATCCATGGTCGCCTGGCTGTAATCTGCACCCCGGTTCCCGGGTAGTAGATCGGTGGCAAGATTCCAGAGTTTTTTGTGAATGTCTGATTTTCCCGGCCAGCCTTCAACAGCGAAGTAACGGGCCAAGACCCGTTTCACATTGCCATCGAGGATGACGGCAGGGATATCGTATGCCTGTGAATAAATGGCATTCGCCGTGCTTTCACCAATACCCGGCAGGGCAAGCAAAGCCTGCGGTTCTTTCGGTAGTTCGCCACCATGTTGATTGACACAGATGCTGGCAGCTATTTGCAGATTGCGGGCACGGGCGTAATAACCAAGACCAGACCACAACGAAAGTACTTCGTCAGTCGTTGCACTCGCCAGGCTTTGAATATCCGGGAATCGATCTACAAAACGAGCGAAATAGGGGATAACGGTCTTGACCTGCGTTTGTTGCAACATGATTTCAGAAACCCAAACCCTGTATGGGCTGCGGGGATGCTGCCACGGCAGGTCTTTACGGCCATGCTTATCCCACCATTCCAGCAATAGCTCCGAAAATGTAGTGTCGCTCAAGTGTTAATCCAGTGGCAGAATGGCGTTAATAAACGTACCCGCATCAAAGGGTCGCAGGTCTGTTGCTGCTTCACCGACGCCGATATAGCGAATCGGAATACCCAACTCACTGGCGATGGCAAACAACATACCACCCCTGGCCGTTCCATCCAGCTTGGTAATGGTGATACCGGTGACATTGACTGCTTCGTTGAAGTGCTGGGCCTGGTTCAGCGCATTGGTGCCGGTGCCGGCATCGACTACCAGCATAACTTCGTGCGGCGCACTTTCATCGACGCGGCCGATAACACGGCGGATCTTTTTCAACTCTTCCATCAGGTTGGATTGGGTATGAAGACGGCCTGCCGTGTCCGCGATCAACACGTCTACGCCACGGGCTTTTGCAGATTGCATGGCGTCATATATGACTGCGGCAGAGTCAGCCCCGGTTCCCTGTGCAATCACGGGTATATCATTTCGCGCACCCCATGATTTCAATTGCTCAACAGCGGCAGCGCGGAAAGTGTCGCCGGCTGCCAGCATCACGGACAGTCCTTCTTCCTGGAATCGTTGGGCCAGCTTACCAATGGTTGTCGTTTTGCCTGCACCGTTGATACCCACCATCAGGATGACATAGGGTTTTTGGCTGGTATCAACGGCCAAAAATTGTTCACAAGGCTCAATCAGTTCATAAAGCTCGGCCTGTACTGCCGGTAATAATGACTGTGGATCCTTTATCGCGCCATTGGTAATCGCGGAGCGCAGGTTGTCCATAATCCCGAGACTGGCTTTAACACCGACATCCGCAGTTAGCAGCGTGGTTTCAAGCTCATCCAGCAGATCTTCATTGATATCACTAAAACCACTGACCAGTATTTTCAACCGTTTTCCAATGGTGCGGCGGGAGTCTTCCAGCCGTTTTTCCAACGGGTCGATACCGGATTGCTCTACCGGTCGTAATTGCACATCCTGCAATTCACCAGGCTTTTTGTTCTTCTTGCGGAAAATTCGAAACATGAGATTGGGATTAACCCCCAGCGTTAAAAGCGATATGCTATCAGGTTGAATGTCGTATGACAGAGTAAATATGAGCAAATCCGGAAAAAGCAACAGTGTCAGAATAATTAGTGGCGTGTGGCGCGGTCGGCGATTGCAGGTTGCCGATGTGCCGGGCTTGCGTCCCACCGGTGACCGTTGCCGTGAAACCTTGTTCAACTGGCTACAACCCTGGATATCGGGAGCCGACTGTGTAGACCTGTTCGCAGGCACCGGCGCCCTGGGGTTTGAGGCCGCATCACGTGGTGCAAAATCGGTGTTGATGATCGAAAAACATCCGCGTGCGCAGGAAGTATTGGGTCAAAGCATCGAGCAACTTCAAGCCGAACAAGTCAACCTGCAATCGGGTGGTGCCATGAGATCTATTGAAAAACTCAAGCCCGACAGTTTCGACCTGGTATTTGTTGACCCGCCTTTCGACAGCAACCTGGGTGGGCTTGTACTCGAACGACTGGACAAAAATGCCTGTGTCCGGCGTGGTGGATTTGTATATATCGAGTCGCCCGCGTCAACGACAATTCCACCTCCGCAAGACTGGTCGGTATGGCGCGATCAGGAGATCGGTGAAGTTCGCATGCAACTTTTTCGCAGACAAATTCAGAAAGATGAAAGAAATCTTCCGGATGACGGGTCTGATTAATGAAGGCAGGCCCCCCGCCTGTTTTCAGTCCCTGCTTTAAGGCCGGCATTAACGCCGGCCTCTTTTTGTCTAGTGTAGTGTCAGCCCTGAACCTACGTTACAGGGTTGACACTACACTAAACTTTGGTTTAATCCCGCACCCTATCAGGGGTAGAATGTCCGTCCTTACGTACTCAGCAGGAAATTAAGGTGATGAAGTCCCCATGTGTGGCGGTCTACCCCGGCACCTTTGACCCGATTACCCACGGCCATACCGACCTGGTTACCCGTGCTGCGCGTGTTTTCGAGCAAGTGGTCATAGCCATTGCCGAGAGTCCGCACAAAACCCCGCTTTTCAGTTTGAAAGAACGTATTGAGTTGGCAAGAACCCAGTTGGGTCATCTGGACAATATCAGGATAGTCGGATTCAGTAATCTGCTGGTCGATTTTGTCAGGGAAAACGATGCCAGTGTCATCGTGCGTGGATTGCGTGCTGTTTCTGATTTTGAATATGAATTTCAGTTGGCCAGCATGAACCGCAATCTTTGCGAAGAAGTCGAGACGATGTTCCTGACACCCGATGAAAAATACGGATTCATCTCTTCGACACTGGTCCGTGAAGTAGCACGGCTGGCCGGTGATGTATCACAGTTTGTCGGGCCGGAGATTCAGCTTGCACTTAAAAAGAGCTTTAGGTTTAACGGTAGCTGACCTTGGCACTGACAATCACCGAAGAATGCATCAACTGCGATGTATGCGAACCCGAATGTCCCAATGAGGCCATCTACCAGGGTGTCGAAATTTACGAGATCAATCCCTTGTTATGCACAGAATGCGTGGGTCATTTTGATACGCCGCAATGCGTGGAAGTCTGCCCGGTGGAATGTATTCCAAAAGACCCGGGACATGAGGAAACAGAGGAACAACTGTGGAAGAAATATCATCAATTAATAAGCGAGGCAGAAGTTTGAAAGCCCGTTTTTGGCTTATCGCACTTCTGGCGATTTGCATACAGCCCTTAAGCGCCGATCAACCCGGCAAAGCCGCCATTGCATCTGCGCATTACCTGGCAACCGAGGCCGGTCATGAAATACTGGCCAAGGGCGGCAATGCCTTTGATGCAGCAGTTGCAGTTAGCGCCGTACTGGCGGTGATTGAACAGACAAGTTCAGGTATCGGTGGTGGTGGCTTCTGGCTGTTGCATCGCGCTTCAGATAGTTTTGAGACCATGATTGATGCCCGTGAGATGGCACCTGCAGCGGCTGAAACCAACATGTACCTGATGGCTGATGGCACGGTTAATCGTGACCTGGCCCTCAACGGCCCGTTGGCGGCCGCCATACCAGGTGAGATTGCAGGCTTTGAACACCTGGCCGTGAATTACGGCAGACTTTCACTTTCCGAAAGTCTTCAGCCGGCCATCCGAATTGCCCGGGAGGGATATCCTGTTTACACCAAATTCCACAGTATGCTGACCAGACGCGCAAAGACCATGCGTCGCTGGCCGGCTGCCACCGATGCCTTTTTGCCTAACGGCGAAGTACCGGAAATGGGACAGCTAATCAAGCTGCCGGATTTGGCTGACATACTGGAAAAAGTCGCCAAAGAAGGTCGTGACGCCTTCTACAAAGGCGAGGTTGCACAACGGTTAGTTGATGGCGTACGTGCTGCAGGTGGTATCTGGACCATGGAAGACCTGGCAGGTTACACCATCAAGGAGCGTGAACCTGTTCGTACCATGTATGCTGGCTATGAACTGGTAACCGCACCGCCACCGTCCTCGGGTGGTATCGCTATCGCAGAAATGCTGAATATACTCGAGCCTTACCAATTGACCGGGCTCGGAAAAGTACAACGCTCTCACCTAGTCGTGGAAGCAATGCGACGCGCTTATCGTGACCGGGCCTTATTCCTCGGTGATCCTGATTTCTACCCGGTACCACAGGCCAGGTTGACCGATGTCAACTATGCGGCCGGCTTACGCGCCGGCATCATGTATGACCGTGCCACACCGAGCAATATGATATCCGGCAGGGATAACCTTCCCGATGGTACCGATACAACACATTTCTCCATTATGGACGCCGAAGGCAACATGGTTTCGGCGACACTGACGGTCAACATACCCTTTGGTTCGGCCTTCATGGTGCCTGGTACGGGTTTCGTGCTTAACAACGAAATGGATGATTTTTCTGCCAAACCAGGCGAGCCAAATTCATATGGTCTGATCGGATTTACGGCAAACGAAATTCAACCATTCAAACGACCTCTGTCGAGTATGTCGCCCACATTGATGCTGGGTGAAGATAGATCTGCCGTGATCGGTACACCGGGTGGAAGCCGTATTATCACCATGGTGCTGTTGGGGATTTTGGATTTTATGGATGGAAACGGACCGGAATCGTGGGTGTCATTACCGCGTTACCACCACCAGTATTTGCCGGACAAGGTTTTTGCCGAGCCAAGCGCATTCACCGCGGAGGAAGTCGCCGCGCTGGAAGCGATGGGTCATACGATTGAAGTAGGCAAACGCCAATGGGGTAATATGCACGGGGTGATGTGGGATCGGAAGACCGGAGAAGTAACAGCAGGCTCGGATGCAAGAAGTGACGCCGGCAAGGCAATAGTCAAGTAAAACGCGCAAAGCCCGATCACCTGGAGTCGGGAATGTTTGTTAACACGTAGGGTGCGTAACTCGTTACGCACGAGTTCACCAGACCAGCGTAAATAATGCATTGAATAACCCCTTACGCACGTTTTTATCAGCAATAACCCGGTGCATTTCGTTTAAGCACCCAGGAGTCAATTATGACCAAAATTTTCCTAACCTTTGTTGCCTGCATTCTCACCCTACCAGCCGCACACGCAGGTATAACTCCTGACGAAATTGACCAGGCTGCTGCAGCGGTTCAGCCACAGGTGGTCGAATGGCGCAGATGGTTTCACCAGAATCCCGAGCTCAGCAACCGGGAGTTCAATACATCGGCAAAGATTGCAGAAATTCTTCGTGAAATGGGTTTGGAGCCACAAACCGGCATCGCGCATACAGGCGTAGTTGCTATTATCGAAGGTGGTCTTCCGGGCCCGTTGGTGGCGATTCGTACCGATATTGATGGTTTGCCGGTGGTTGAACAGACCGGTTTACCCTTCGCCTCAACTGCCCGCAGCGAATACAACGGCCAGGATGTCGGCGTGATGCACGCCTGCGGTCATGACGCGCACATGTCGATGGTGTTGGGCGCGGCAAAAATTTTAAATGACATGAAAGCTGAACTCCCGGGTTCCGTGATGCTGATCTTCCAACCAGCCGAGGAAGGACCGCCTAACGGTGAAGACGGCGGTGCCTCGATGATGCTCGACGAGGGTATATTTGAAGAACGCATGCCGGCAGCAGTATTTGGGATGCATGTCGGTATCAGTATTCCCGGTGGCCAGTTTGCGGTTAAACCCGGTCCGATGATGGCTGCTTCAGATAGCTTTAAGATCGTTGTAAAGGGTAAGCAAACCCACGGCGCGCGTCCCTGGGATGGTGTTGATCCGGTTGTTGTCTCTTCCCAGATTGTGATGGGATTACAAACCATCGCCTCCCGGCAAGTGGATGTAACGCTGGCTCCTTCAATTATCAGTGTTGGCCGTATCTCGGGTGGCATCCGCTATAACGTGATTCCCGATAAAGTTGAAATGGAAGGCACCATCCGTACCTTTGACCCGGATATGAGAGCCTATATCCACAAAGCCATTGAGCGCACGGCCCGTTTGATTGCCGAGAGCGCCGGTGCGGAAGTCGAAGTTGAAATTAGCCAGGGTCCGCCAGCGCTGCAAAACGACGCAGAACTGACAACCCTGATATTACCGGCCCTTGAACGTGCCTCCGGTCATCCTGCTCTTTCCATTCAACCACAGACCGTTGCCGAGGATTTTTCCGAGTATGGCAGAGTGACACCGGCTGTTTTTGTTTTTCTGGGTAACTGGCCGGAAGAACTTGATCCAACTACTCAGCCGACCAACCATTCACCTTTTTTTGATATGCATGAACCCTACCTGGAGAATGGTGTGAAGGCGTTTGGTCACATGGTGGTGGATTTTTTGGAGACGCAGTAACAGGTTGGAAGGGAGCGTCTCATGAGTGGGCCACTCGACGGCACATTGGTACTTGACCTCTCACGGGTGCTCGCCGGTCCGTGGGCCAGTCAGACACTTGCTGACCTGGGTGCCCGTGTTATCAAGGTCGAGCGACCCGGGCGCGGTGATGACACGCGCAGTTGGGGGCCTCCCTATTTTGAATCGGGTGATGCCAGGGAAAGTGCTTACTTCCTGTCAGCCAACCGGGGCAAGGAGTCGATTGCGGTCAATTTTAAAGACCCACGCGGCCAGTCCATCATACTGGCGCTTGCCCGCAAGGCAGACATATTAATCGAGAACTACAAACTTGGCGGTCTTAAAGCCTATGGTCTTGATTATGATTCAATCCGCAAGATCAATCCGGCGATAGTCTATTGCTCCATCAGCGGCTTTGGACAAACCGGCCCCTATGCGAAAAAGCCCGGATATGACTTTATGATCCAGGCTATGAGCGGCTTGATGAGCATTACAGGTACTGAGAAGCCCACCAAGGTGGGTGTGGCAGTATCGGATCTGATTACTGGTCTGTACGCGACAGTGGGTATTCTGGGTGCACATACCCGTGCCCGTGAAACAGGAAAGGGCGAGTATGTTGACGTGTCATTGCTGGATTCACAACTCGCCACACTAGCCAACCAGGCATCGAACTACCTGGTCTCGGGTAAGAGCCCCGGTTTATCGGGCAATGCGCATCCGAATATTGTTCCCTACCAGGTTTTTGAAACCGCAGATGACCCCATTGTTGTTGCCGTCGGCAATGACACCCAGTTTGCTTCCCTGTGCGAGGCAATTGACTGTATCAACTTAAGCTCTGACCCACGTTTCGTTTTGAATTCTGATCGTGTCAAAAACAGGCGGATTCTGGTTCCGTTGATTGCTGCTGAAATTAAAAAAAACGCTTCCTGTTATTGGCTTGTTGAGCTTGAAGATTGCGGGATTCCGACAGGTCCGGTCAATTCCATTGCCGATGCATTCAACGATGCCCACGTGCTGGAAAGGGACACTGTTTTGCAGTTGAACCGTGCTGATTTGGGTGCCGTACCCAGTGTGCGGTCACCAATCAGGTTTCAAAACCATGTTCCGGATGAAGGCAGGGCGCCACCTGCGCTTGGTGATTCGACGGAGATGGTCTTGGCTGAAATCGGTCTCAGCGACCAGGAAATTGAGGATTTGTTAGCCGATGGCGTTGTTGCGAGGTCGGAATAGCCCAGGTCTTTCGTGCCCCGTAGGGTGGGTAACTTGTTACCCACGTGCCGGTGGTTGAACAATGCAACACATCGTGGGTAACAAGTTACCCACCCTACCTCAGGGTTTTATGTAAGCCCCTAGCATCTCCGGGTTCTCTGGCAAATAGCGGTCGCGCAGATTGGTGCTTGCCGGTATCATCCACCAGCAATGATTGAGTATTCAAATAATTCACCATCGGCCATACCCAATGAACTGCTGCAGTGGATAGAATCCAGTCTGGAGTCCGGGTCCAATATCCTTGCCCGCTCCAACCAGGGTATCGTGCTGTTGTTTGAGGGTGACGGCCTGAGACTGGTGATCAAATCTGCAATGGGTCGTGGTGCGGTTCGCAAGGCGCGCCAGGCCACGCTTGAGCGTGAATATGCGGCCAATCAGCGCTTACAGGGTATCGAGGGCATACCTGCTTGTTACGGTCTGCTTGAGGGGTGCTACCTGTTGACGGAATTTATCGACGGCACAAGCTACCGGCATGCAAGTTGGGTGGATCGGGATCGCTGGTTTGAAGAGCTTTTGGTCATTATCCGTGCGTTTCACGCCCGCGGTGTCAGCCATGGCGATTTGAAATCCAAATCCAATATGATTGTTGGTAAAGATCAGAAACCTTATGTGATTGATTTCGGCACCACGTTTCTGCATAAAGACGGGTTTCATCCAATTAACAATCACTTTTTTGAATACGGCAAACGCCTGGATATCAACGCCTGGGTAAAACATAAATACCATGGTCGATATAAAGACGCTTCCGAAGAGGATAGGGAGCTGTTGGACTATTCAAAATTGGAGTATGTGGTTAGAAAATTACGTGGTAGACCCATGCATTGAAGCCCGCATCTGGGTTATGGCACAACCAACGTAGGGTGCGTAACTTGTTACGCACGGGGTTAGTTACGGTTGGGTGGCTTATGTACGGATCGTAGGGTGGGTAACTTGTTACCCACGGACGTACGATTGAACATACGATTTGGTGCGGGAACAATGTACCCGTGGGTAACAAGTTACCCACCCTACGCAAAATTAGCACCATCATCACGATGTCGGTGCTAATTCAAAAATTTGTTGGCCAGCCTTTCTAGACCCTCAGAGATGCTGATCCTAGGGACATAACCCAAATCCCGCTTTGCTGCCGAAATATCATACCAATGCGCTGTGGATAAATGCTCGGCAGACCAGCGTGTCAACGGTGGTTCGGATTTCAACCGTAGTAATTTCCAGGTTGTTTCAAACACGGTGCCTGCAGCTATCGCGATGGTGGGTGAGATCGTTTGAATATCAACCTCCAAACCGGCAGCTTTGAGCAAACCACCAATGATCTGGCGTTGACTCACGGGTTCATCATTGGTTATGAAATAGGTCTTCCCGCCGACAACCTCAGGGTTTGTTATCAATTTACCCAGTGCCAAAAGGTGAGCCTCGGCAGCATTGTCGATATACACCGTATCAATCAATTTTTCAGGCCCGGGCAGCTTCAGTTTCCCACTGCTGGCCCGTTCCAGAAGGTTGGGTAGAAGGTGATTATCACCCGGGCCCCAAATCAGGTGCGGTCTCAGTGAAACCGTGTGCAGTTCATTGCAATGGGCTGCCATCACCAGTTGCTCGGCCAAGGCCTTGGTCGCAGGGTAGGGTGAGCTGTAGTGGTCGGCGTAAGGGAGAGATTCATCTCCGCCTTCGATATCACCGTTTGTGTGGGTCACACTCGGTGAACTCGTGAATACCAGTTTTGGGACCTTGTTCTTCAGACAGGCGTTGATGACATTTTCAGTACCCGTGACATTCGGACGATAGAAATCGTCATAACGCACGGATAGACCGGCCTTGGCTGCCGTGTGAATCACCGCGTCAATACCCTTGGTTGTTGAGTTCAGCAAGCTGGCATCGGTAATGTCTCCCCTGACAACCTGGCAGCCAGACCTTTCCAACTCATCACTGGCACTGCGCTGGTAGGCGATCACATCATGACCTCGCGCCAGCAGTTGCTGGCAAATAGCACTGCCCAGAAATCCACCACCACCGGTTACCAGGATTTTCATGACAGCTGTTTTGCCGCCCACACGGCCAGTTTTTCCCGGCCAATCTTGGCGTTGTGCCGTATATCAACGGGGAAGGATTTATGAAACAGAATTTGTTGAATCAATTTTGTAATCACGTTATTACGACCAAGCTGGGATAAGTCGGTTCGAATCCGCTCTCGTCGATGTTTGCTGACCTTATTCAGCAACTCTACGCACAATACCGGGGTTTGTTGACCATGAGGTCCGATCCCCACCAGCGCGGTACGTGCCACTTCCGGATGCACATTGAATATAGCTTCAACCTGGTCTGCAAATAGGGTCGTATGCTGGTTCACCACTCTCTGGGATTTACGACCGCAGTACCATAAACGTCCTTCGGGATCGAAATAACCCGCATCACCCATACGATGCCAAATGCTGCCGCTGGTATCCACTATTTTTGCCAGGCGGGTCTGTTCCTGCCGTTGCCAGTAGCTATCGGTAGAAGTCGGACCGTGCACGACTATTTCGCCGGTAATACCAACAGGTAATTCTACCGTTTGATCAAATGACTCAATGGCAGTGTCAATGACTGGAATAATTTTTACCCTGTTCGGGACAACTGGCCAGCCTATGCAGGTACCTTCGCCTGACGCTGTGCGCTGCTCAACCTCTGTATTCAATTCATTGCCGGATACACTGGCAACCGGCAGGCACTCCGTTGCGCCATAGGGTGTATACACTTCGGCATCAGGGGATAAGGTTTTCTGCAATCGCCGGATCGTAGCCACCGGCATGGCGGCACCCGCTGAAATGATTCGCCGTACAGACGGTATCTGTATATTTTTGGACTCCGTATAACGACCCAGAACATTCAACAATGCAGGCGAGCCAAAAATATTGGTTACATCGAAACGTTCAATGGTCTGAAGCAACAATTTTGGGTCAGCTTTTGCAGGTCTTGTCGGATCCATTAACGGCACGACGGTGGTCATACCCATGGCCGGGTCGAACAGGGCAAAGGGAGGGAATGTCGGCAGATCCACTTCACCGGGGCGGATATCAAAGGCAGATCGAAGCATTTCGACCTGGGATACAAAGTGCCGGTGAAGATAAACCACACCTTTCGGAATTCCAGTGCTGCCGGAAGTAAACAACAAGGCCGCCATTTCATCGGGCTGTGTGTCAGCCAATGCCGGTCCGGAAGTTCTTTGCCCCAGTTTCCGCAGTTGCCTGGTATTTAGCCCTCCCCAGCCCAGTTTGGGGCCCGAAGTGACGAGTTTCACCGCCGGTGCCCAGCCCAGCAATTTTCGGGCAATCTGGGCTTTTGTAACACCGATGAATGCCTCGGGTTGCGCCTCAGCAAGACAGGTTTTAAGAGGCTTTATCCCGATACCCGGGTCAATCAGAACCGGTACTGCACCCGCTTTGAACAATGCGAAGAACATCGCGAAAAAATCGAGACCAGGTGTCAGCATCAAGGCCGTCCGGGTGCCGCGACCTATTCCATATTCGATCAGGCCATGGGCGTAGTCATCGGACAGTTCATTCAGTGCGTGATAGCTCACCGACTCGTAGCTAATACGACCGCCGTGTTTGCCCACCGGATAGTAAATGGCGATGTTGTCGCCTTGCTGCGCAGCCTGGCTGACCAGGGACGAGGCGATGTTACAGCTTTCAGCCGTGCTCGAATCCGGTTTCATTTTTATCCAGGAAATCACTGACGGCCTGCGTTAATGCGGGGCCGCCATCTTCAAAAATGTAATGCCCGTAATCCGGATAGCTGAGAACGTCAGCATGCGGAAATATACGTTTCCACTTGTTCAGGAAAGGCATATCAAAAACAAAATCCTTTTCGCCCCAGGCAAGCAGACAGGGGTTTTTGGAAAAATTCTGCAGCTGTGATTCAGTGGTTGAAAGGATGTTATAACCGGGATCGTCGGGGCTCAATGGAATATCCTGCACAAAACGCAAGGTTGCAATCCGGTTGTCCCAGGAATCATACGGGCCGGTATAGGCCTTGCGAACCTCGGCGCTGACAGGTTTTTTGAACGCGACGCGCGCGGCAAGACCTGAAAAGGCATTGAAACCCTGGACTAGATATGCACCCAGTTTTGTATTACGTACCAGCCACAGGGCGGCGGGAAACTTTTTATCTGATGGCATCGGGAACGCCGCTGTATTGGCAATGACCATGCTGGCAATCTGCTCTTGATGCTCAACCGCCCAGCCAAAGCCGATCATGCCGCCCCAGTCATGCACAATCAGATTGATAGGTGTTTCAGGCTGAAGGTGATCCATCAGTGCGCCAAGGTCTGATATTCTTCGTTCCAGTGTATACGGATATTGTGCAGTGCCGGGCTTATCCGACAGACCGCAACCAATATGATCGGGCACTATGCAACGGTAGCGATCACGCAAGGTGATCACGAGATTACGATAGTAAAACGACCAGGTCGGATTGCCATGCACCATCAAAACGACAGGGGCGTCGCGTGGACCTTCGTCCAGGAAGTGCATACGGATACCGTCGATATCAAGCCAGTGTGACTCGAATGGGTAGAGTGTTTCAGGAGGACGGAACACGTCGTGCCCGCCGCTCAGTGGTCTGTACTCGTATGGATTGAGTCCGTCATCGTCACCAGACGATTTCTGCCATGGAACAATTCAGACCGGAACCGATGCCCAGTAAGGCGACACGATCCCCATGCTTGACCTTACCCATTTCCGCAGCCTTTGCGAGCGCGATGGGTACCGCTGCCGGGCCGATATTACCCAGATGAGGGTAGATACGATGGATTTTTTCCGGATCCAGTCCCAGTAATTTCATCAGGGAATCGGTATGGGCTTTACTGACCTGGTGAATAATGAACTGGTCCAGGTCATCAACGGCCCAGCCGAGTTTTTCGCGTGCTGCAGAAAAGGTTTTGGTTGCCAGTTTAAGGCCTTCTGTCAGCAAAACCCGGGTGTCGGTCACCATACGATCCATTTGGCCGTAACAGAGCTTATTAAACTGGGTCGCAGCGCGGGTCACGCTTCCCAGGTAGGAATGGCCCTTTGGCGCAAGCTCACGCCGGCACATGATCATCGCAGCCGAACCCGAACCGAGCGTCAGTGATGCGAATTCTGCACGGAACTGTTGTTCTTTGATACCCGGTTCCAAAAGGCGGTGTATCGTTGCTTCGGTGATGGGTCTGCTGGATTCACCATCAACAATCAAGGCGTATTCCACTTCACCACGTTCAATCATCCGCGCAGCAACATCCATCCCGTTCAAAAAAGCCAGGCAGGCGTTACCGATATCAAAATTAAGACAGCGTTCATGCAATCCCAGGTTGCCGTGTACGAGGCATGCAGTGGAAGGCTCGAGGTAGTCGCGACACACCGAAGTATTGATCAATACACCGATTTGTGCACGGTCAATTTCGGCTTCTTTTATGGCTTTTTCGGCAGCCAATGTGGCGGCATCGGATGGCTGAGTATCGTGATTCCAGAAGCGCCGTTCCTTGATTCCGGAAATTTCCTCTATTAAACCGGGCCGGATTCCCAACCGCACCATAGCGGGGCGCAGTCTTTCACTGATTTCTGCGGAGGTCATTACAATTGGTGCATCGACTGCAGCAAGGGATTGAATTACAACGTTTTTAAATTGCATGTGTATCCGGGTTTGACAAGGTGGCAGCCGTGGATTGGGCGTGACTATTTGGAAGGCGATATTGTATCCTAAGCGGGGTGTTGAGGCTACAGGCTACCTGTTGAGCCAAAATGTATTAGACTGAATCCATTATTGATTCAGGGAGTGATCACCGTGCCAACTGAGGCGATTCCGGTGATCAGATATGAGTGGTGCCAATAACAAGTAAAATCATCGGGCCGGATTCTTTCAGCCCAAGACAACTCCCCCTGCGGCAGCTGGAAAGACCGCAGGGTGATGTCGTACATTTGTGGCATCTTGATTTCAATCAATTATCCAATCCACTGAATTCAGATACGATCGTGACTTTCCGCGATCTTTCAGCTTTTCAACAACGGGCGACCAGGCGGTTCTACCTGCGCTTATTGCTGGGCGCGTATCTCGGCTTACCAGGTAAGGATGTCCATATTGTTCGTAGAGGAAAGGGCAGGCCGGAGCTTGACCTGGCCCAGTCAAAAGGTGAGTTGGATTTCAGTGTGGCCCGCAGCAATGGTCGTTACCTGATTGGTATCAGTGGCGGGGCAACCATTGGTGTTGACCTCGAGTTAGCGTCACGTCGTTCGGGCAAACCGCTGGCCCTGGCCAGGCGTTATTTCAGTAAAGAGGAGACTGCGGCCCTATCCATGCTTGATGAAGAGCAACTACATCGTGCTTTCATGTATACCTGGTCTTGCAAGGAGGCCATCGTCAAGGCCAGTGGTGTGGGTATTGCCAACCAGTTGCGCCGATTTACTGTGGATGTCGATCCCGACAATCCACCTTCTGTGCTGGATATGCCGGACGATGATCACAGGGCCTGGAAGCTGGCCATTGCGGAGCCTGCTTCAGGTGCCATCGCAGCCATTGCAGTACGCCAGAAAACACTGCAATTGAAAGGTTTTAGTCTCAATTAGCTGTTAATTTCAGCAACGCCCAACGTAGGGTGGGTAACTTGTTACCCACGATTTATGGTCTGTGTTTGACGCGTGGGTAACAAGTTACCCACCGAACTTGTGGTTTGGGATAAAATTGCGCAATTCTGTCTGGTCAGCTGAGTAGTTTCGACTGTACACCTATGAAAAATTTTATTTATTCACTGTTATTACTGATGTATGGATGTACCACCCAGGTGCAGCCGGAGCTCATGCAGGCGGTGAATGAAAAACTGGCCACGCAGCGCTCAACTGAAATTGATTGCATGGCGTCCAGGGATCCTCTTTGTGCTATCCCGTCACCGTTGCTTGACCTGGGTGGTGTTGATGCACTCAACAACCGGCATCACGCGGCACTGCTGGATATCGGTGAAGATGCTCTCAAAGCCCGTTTGCATCTGATCAGGGCAGCGAGGCAAAGCATAGAGTTTCAAAACTTCCTGTTCCGCAGGGATCAGACCGGAGGCCTGGTCATGAATGAACTGGTGCAGGCGGCCAAACGTGGCGTACGTGTACGGATACTGCTAGATCAGCTATTTACTGTCTCAGAGCTGGATTACCTCGCCGGTCTGGCTTTGGAGCACAGCAATTTCGAGGTGCGTTTATACAACCCCTTGTTCAACAAGGCGAAAACCACCAGGACCTCCATGTTCAACGGTGTGACCTGCTGTTTCACAAAAACCAATCAGCGTATGCACAGTAAACTGCAGGTGATTGATGATGTGGTTGCCATGACCGGTGGTCGTAATATCGCCGACAGGTATTTTGATTTCGATACCGATTACAATTTCAAGGACCGGGAAGTTTTGCTCTACGGGCAGGTGGCGGTGGACATGCGGGCCTCTTTCGACCAATTCTGGGATAGTGAGTATTCAGCAGAGATAGGTTATTTGCGCGATGTCGCTCCACTGATCGCAGGTGATGAAGACATCTCTCTGTCCCGGTTCGAACCGGCCGAAAGATTACAACCATTGCTTGTGGATATCGAGGATATGCAGTTGATGCACTCGATGTTTATTGATACTGCCCATCATGTCGATTCAGTCGAGTATTTTTATGACCCTCCGCACGACAGTGACGGAAAGGATCCTTTCCAGGCGGATATTACTGATGGTTTGCACGCGGCACTGGCAGCGGCCGAGAATTCGGTTGTAATCCAGTCGCCCTACCTGGTTCTATCCAAACGCTCACGAAAATTGTTCAGCAATTTACGCAAGGAGCACCCGGATATTGAATTGCTGTTTTCCACCAATAGCCTGGCAGCTACAGATGCTTTTTCGGCCTATTCCTCTACCTACAAGCACAAAAAGCACTATATCAAAACCCTCGGGTTTGAGGTTTATGAGTTCCGTCCTTATGCACTTGATGCTGCAGATTTTTTCCCTCGTATGCCCGAGTTGATTGTTGAGAAAAAAAATGGTGTCAACAGTGGCCCGATACCGGCAGTTGGTGCAAATCCCGCGTTGGAGATGCCGGGACCCAGGACTGGTTTACATGCCAAGTCATTTGTAATAGATGGATTTGTTTCCATGGTTGGCACGCATAACCTGGACCCGCGCGGGGAGGGTTATAACACTGAAAATGGCGTAATAATTTACGACGAAGAATTCGCAGGAGAGTTGGAAAGCAGCATTCGTAAAGATATTGAGCCGGGTAATAGCTGGGTAGCGGCAATGAAGCCCCCGGGACCGCCGGTTTTGGGTGGTATCAATGGAGCGATTGAATCGGTGTCACGCAGCTTGCCAATTTTTGATATTTGGCCCTACAGGTCAACCACCATGTACGAATTGCGTCCTGATGCATCACCCCTGTCACCCGGGGCTGAAGGCTTCTATGAAAATTACCAGCCAATGGGTAGCTTCCCCGGCGTAATCAGTACCAAGCGACGCTGGCAGGTGATACTTGTTAGCTCATTTATGGGGTATATAACACCGGTGCTGTAACGGGGGTTATGTTCAGGATGAACGGTATATCGCGATTGAGCACACGGACAAGGTGAGGCCGGGCAACGGTCGAGAGGGCAGCCTGGGCTGTGTGCGGCGCGATTGTTTCAGTTTTGCACGTTTTACCGGCACACATTGTGTACAACCTCGTGGGTAACAAGTTACCCACCCTACTTTCTTACTTGAATCAGGCTTTCGTTTTCGGGATTTTTGCCGGCCCTGTTTTTGTAAAACTCACTTATTTGAACAAAATCTGCATCAATATCTTCCGACGGATAAAACACTCCGCCGATTCCCACCTGTTTATTGCCATAATCCAGGTAGGCCATCAGGACAGGCACTTTTGCGGCACGGGCGATATAGTGAAAGCCGGTTTTCCAATGGTCTGTTTTGCTACGGGTGCCTTCAGGTGCCAGCGCCAGGACCAGTTCTTCCGAGCGGTCAAACAGGTCTGCCATTTGCTGCATATAATTCTGCCCCTGGTCGCGTCGGACGGACGTGCCACCAATTGCACGAAAAAACCAGCCATAAGGCCAGCGGAACATACTGTGCTTTCCCATCCAGCAAACTTTAATCTTGACTGCCTTGGCCGCCAGGATACTCAGTGGGAAATCCCAGTTGCTGGTGTGAGGTGCGGCGATCGCTACAAATTTTTTGATATCCGGTATATCTACCTGGAGTGTCCATCCAAGTTTTGTCAGTATCCAATAAGAAAGACGTGAAAGCATTCGAGCTCAGACTTATCTCAAGGCCTTGATGATCTGCCAGCCACCCAGGGCCAGTAAGATCATGCCAGGTACTGAATAACCCCATAAAAACCAGGGTCCGGTTTCCATCGCAGTCAGAATGGCGCCTGGAATACTCAGTGAACCACCCGCCAGTGCATGTAATATCTTTCGACGTGAGATCAACCGTTCCTGCCTTGCGCGGGTGATGTCTTCCGAAGTGGTGCGACCCATCAACTGCCCGCTGTTTGCCATAACCAGCAAATCGTGAACAAGCCCGGGGATTTCGGGGGCTTTCGCCAGCCATCCGGGCAGACGTTCGCGCAGTTCATGGGATACATTTTCAATGCTGTGTCTTTCCCTGAGAATAGTTTCGAGCTCCGGTTTGGCAACACCCCAGATATCCAGTTCCGGGTCAAGTTGGCGGGCCAGTCCCTCGACATTCAGCAAGGTTTTTTGCAGCATCAGAAGTTGCGGTTGCAAGGTTAGTTGGAATCGATGGGCAACACTAAAAAGATCAAAAAGCATCTGTCCAAAGGAAACCTCGTTGAGGGGCCGTGTAAAGTTGGGCTCTCCCACCGACCGTACAGCCGACTCCAGTTCGTCCAGTCGTGTGTTTGCCGGTACCCAGCCCGCATCGATGTGCAGGGCCGCGACACGACGATAGTCCTGGTTGAACAGGGCCTTGAAGTTTTCCGCAATGTAATAAAGATCTTCCGGTGACAGGCTCGCTACAATGCCAAAATCCATGGCGATATAAGTGGGGTCATCCGGGTTGCTTGCATCCACGAGGATATTTCCGGGGTGCATGTCGGCATGGAACAGGTTGTCACGAAAAACCTGGGTGTAGAAGACTCTGACACAGCGTCTGGCCAGTTTCTTCAGGTTGACACCATGCTCCCGCAATGTCTCGACGTCACCTACCGGGAGACCCGATACGCGCTCCATCACCATGACCCGGCGTTTGCACAATTGCCAGTAAACCTCCGGGACATACAGGTCCGTGGAGCCCTTAAAATTGCGTCGCAATATCGATGCATTGGCGGCTTCGCGCTGCATGTCGAGTTCATCGAAGACGACGGTTTCGAATTCACGTACAACTCTCAAGGGCTGAATACGCGCACCGCTCTGCATGAATCTCTCAGCTTGTTTTGCAATAGCCTTCAGCAGATCAATATCCTTGCGCAACTGCTTGTCGATACCGGGTCGCACAACTTTGACCACGGCTTCACGACCGTCGTGCAGTGTGGCCGGGTGGACCTGGGCGATGGAGGCTGAGGCCAGCGGGTTGGTGTCGAACGAGGCAAATATTTCACTAACCGGTTTGCCCAGGGCATCCTCGATAATGTCACGCGCCTGGTCACCGGGGAAAGGAGGTACCTGGTCTTGTAGTAAGGCCAGTTCATCGGCGATGTCCTGGGGTAGTAGATCCCTGCGGGTCGACAGTATCTGCCCGAATTTCACATATACGGGCCCCAGTTCCTGCAAAGCCATGCGCAAGCGCTCACCACGTGGCAATGCCGATACGTCTTTACCGGTTGGAATGAACACGCGCAACCAGCGAATGGGTGCCGGTAAACGGGCCGTGCTGAATAACTCATCCAAACGGTAGCGCTTCAGAATAACCCCGATGTGCCAGATACGCAGAAACTGACGCAGACTATGCATCATGAACGGCGGTCGCGCATAAATTCGGACAAAACTTTGCCGGCATTGCGTGCAGTTTCCCTGGCAGTCTCGACACCCTGGCGAATACCCTGGGCTGCCTGGTGACCTGCTACATCACCGAGCAAACCCGCGAGCGGGCCTTCCCAGTCAGGATCCAGTTGTCTGAATATCCGTTCAAGATCACGGGCGAGGTTGGCATCACCATTGATCTGGACTTTTGACTCAGGCAAACCCCAGTCGGCTTCCTCGGGTTCGGCCATTGAAAACAATGCAACGGGCGTGCCACTAATAACGGTATCCGGTGTGCCATCTGCCTTCAGTCGCACGCGCACAACGCCATGCTTGAAAGTGAAGAAAAGTGTGATGTTCAAGCCTTTCAAATCCACCTGCAATAGACGGCCTTCGAGTTTTTTAACCCGTGACGGTGATTCCATATCCAATTGCAGGAGATGGTTGATGGCTGTTTCCAGTGTCAGCGCCAGCATTCCCGGTAAGGGGGTGATGTATTCAGCCATGATGACCACTATGAATGGCGACGACTCCGCCGGTCAGGTTGCGGTAGGTGACATTGCTGAAGCCGGCGTCGACCATCATGTCGGCAAGTTCATCCTGTCCGGGGTGTTTACGGATACTTTCTGCGAGATAACGGTAGCTGTCCTCGTCATCGGCCACCAGTTTTCCAATCTTGGGCAATATGCCGAAGGAATAGCCATCATAGATTTTCTTGAGACCTTCGAATTCCACTTTTGAGAACTCAAGAATCATGGCGCGGCCACCTGGTTTGAGTACGCGAAACATCTCTCTCAATGCGGCAGACTGGTCAGTGACGTTGCGCAGCCCAAAAGCGATGGTCACGGCGTCAAACTCAGCATCCGCAAAGGGTAGTTTCTCTGCATTTGCCAGGGAGTATTCGATATTGCCGACGAGTCCCCTGTCTTCCATGCGCTGACGGCCTACAGCCAGCATCGCTTCATTGATATCACTTAGCACAACGCTGCCATGTGAACCCACCCGTTTACTCATCAATGCGGCGATATCACCGGTACCACCGGCCAGGTCCAGCACTCTTTGACCGGGGTGGATATTGCTGATGGCGATAAAATGGCGTTTCCACAAGCGGTGGACACCCAAAGACATCAGGTCATTCATCAGGTCATATTTACTCGCCACGGAATCAAAAACACCGCGTACCAGCCCGGTTTTGTCTTCAACTGCTACATCCCGGTAGCCAAAATGTGTCGTGCCGTCTTGCTTGGGCTTTTTGTCTGCCTGTTCCATTCTTTAGACCACTTCGAAAAAATACTATTGTACCTTCACAGCGGCATGACGTTTAGAGAATATACCGGCTCAGGTCTTCATCTGCTGCCAGGACATCGAGATGTTCGTTAACATAGGCGGCATCAAGTGTGATGGATTCCCCGCTGCGGTCTGGTGCTTCGAAAGAGATAATGTCCAGCAAGCGTTCCAGGATGGTATGTAAACGACGTGCGCCGATGTTCTCCGTTGATTCATTGACCTGTGCGGCGATTTCCGCAATACGTTTTACGGCATCTTCTCCGAATTGCAGGTCAACGCCTTCAGTTGCCATCAGGGCGGTATATTGTTCGGTTAAAGAAGCTCTGGGTTCTGTCAATATACGAACGAAATCATCGGCATCGAGGGCTCGCAGTTCGACGCGGATCGGTAGGCGTCCCTGCAGTTCCGGAATCAGGTCCGAAGGCTTGCTGAGGTGAAATGCACCTGATGCAATAAACAACATATGGTCGGTTTTGACCATGCCATAGCGGGTAGAAACGGTGCTGCCTTCTACCAACGGCAGCAGGTCGCGTTGTACGCCTTCACGTGATACATCAGCACCCGCGAATTCCGAACGCTTGGCCACCTTATCCAGTTCGTCGATAAAGACAATTCCGTTTTGTTGCGCTGTTTCCAGGGCCTGTTGCTTGATTTCTTCATCATTAATCAGCTTTGCTGACTCTTCTTCAATCAACAGGGGCACGGCGTCCTTGATCTTCATCTTGCGTTTTTGGGGTTTGCTGCCACCCATGTTCTGGAACATACCCTGTAACTGACTGGCCATTTCCTCCATGCCCGGTGGTGTCATGATTTCCACACCAAGCTGTGAGTTCACATCGAATTCAATTTCGCGCTCATCCAGTTCGCCTGCCAGCAATTTACGTAGCATTTTCTGACGTGTTGAGGCCTCGCTGTCACTGATGCTTTCGTCTAAAGTTACAGGTTCATTTGCGAAACCGATGGGTTTGGGTTTTGGAAGCAGGATATCGAGGATGCGGTCACGTGCAGCATCTTCAGCACGTGCACCCACTTTTGCCACAGCCTGCTCCCGCAGCATGTTGATGGCGAAGTCCACGAGGTCGCGGATGATGGATTCAACATCTTTTCCGACGTAACCCACTTCGGTGAATTTGGTTGCTTCAACCTTGATAAAAGGTGCATTGGCCAGTTTGGCCAGGCGTCGTGCGATTTCGGTCTTGCCGACACCGGTCGGACCGATCATCAGGATGTTTTTGGGTGTGATCTCATTACGCAAATCTTCATCAACCTGCATCCGGCGCCAGCGATTACGCAATGCGATGGCAACCGCACGCTTGGCGTCCGATTGGCTGATGATGTGCTCGTCCAGTTCCTGAACAATTTCACGTGGGGTCATTTGGGACATAGTAAGGGCCTGTAGATGTTTTTCGGGTTATCGTTTGTCAGATATCCAGAGTTTCAATAATGATGTTGTCATTGGTATAGATGCAGATGTCAGACGCGATTCCAAGTGATTTTCTGACAATGGTTTCTGCATCCAGCTCAGTGCCATCCAGATAGGCCATTGCTGCTGACTGCGCGAATGGGCCACCCGAGCCAATCGCAATCAAACCGTTCTCCGGCTCAATGACATCTCCATTGCCGGAGATCAACAGGGAGTTTCCCTTGTCAGCAATTGCCAGCAGGGCTTCAAGCCTTCTTAGCATACGGTCGGTACGCCAGTCCTTTGCCAGCTCCACCGCTGCACGCACCAGGTTGCCGGAATATTTTTCAAGCTTGCCTTCAAAGCGCTCAAACAAAGTGAACGCATCGGCAGTGGCACCGGCAAAACCGGCGATAACCTGATCTTTATACATACGCCGGACTTTTCTGGCGTTTGATTTCATCACGGTGTTTCCAAGTGTTACCTGGCCGTCTCCACCCATGACCACTTTATTGCCCCTTCTGACTGAGCAAATAGTTGTTCCCCGATACTGTTCCACGCGATACTCCTTTTGAATGCGTGAAGCAAACGTGGGGATACGTGCAGGCGATTGCAAGCATGACGTACACTGGATACATGGCTGAATGGACTGATGAGGATGTAATGTGGGATTCTTGATTGAAGTTTTTTGGGCGCTGCTGATGGTGGGTATCCCCATAGGAGTGTTTACGTTGGCGATTGTCTGGTGGGCGCTGCAGCGCGGGCATTTTCAGGAAACCCTTGATATCAAAGCGCTTGAACGTGAAATCAAGGCCATGTCCAAGAATAACAAGAAGAATAAAAAAGAGGACAAGCCGGACTTACATCCTGTACAAAAAAAGTGGGCAAAATTTGGTGGTGGTTTCTATGGCATCGTGGCTTTTTTTACCTATCTCGTTGTTGAAGTCACCGAAATTATTACCATGATCATGAATTTTGGCGGATTTTTCGGGTTTTTAAAACAACTTGATCTGGATGTCATCATTAACATGTTTGTCGAAGCATTGACCAATTTTATTTCCGCCATGGTCTGGCCGCTCTATTGGATGCGACGTATTGATACTGATCAAACATGGGTATGGTTTGTGATGGCCTATGCGGGTTATTGGCTGGGCCTGAAACTGGCACAGGTTCTGATTCAACGACGAAAGGGTGCTGAAATCTGAAAATTTTGCGTTAGAATAAAACGGTGCACTGTTTTGCGTGCTGGATACCTCTTCGGTAAGAACAGGGGCAGTTCGAAGTGCCATTACAATTAATTGGGAGAAAAAAATGAGTTTGAGTAAACGATCTGCTGCCGAATTTATCGGCACATTCTGGTTGGTTTTAGGGGGTTGTGGCAGTGCCGTACTGGCAGCCGGCCTACCTGATGTTGGCATAGCTTATGCGGGTGTTGCGCTGGCATTTGGTCTGACCGTACTGACCATGGCCTTTGCCATTGGCCATATTTCAGGTTGTCATCTGAACCCTGCCGTTACACTGGGTTTGACAGTGGCAGGGCGTTTTGAAGGGAAAGATGCACCTGCATATATGATCGCCCAGGTCCTTGGAGCTATCGTTGCTTCCGCCGTGTTGTTTTATATAGCCAGCGGTGCGGAAGGCTATGCCGGGGGACTCGCCTCCAACGGTTTTGGTGAGCATTCGCCACAGGGTTATTCAATGGGGGCGGGCATGGTTACCGAAATTGTCATGACCATGATGTTCCTGATAATTATCCTTGGTGCCACCGATAAACGCGCACCGGCAGGCTTTGCACCCATCGCTATTGGTCTGGGCCTGACACTGATCCATTTGATCAGCATCCCGGTGACCAACACGTCGGTCAATCCGGCACGTAGTACAGGTCCTGCGTTGTTGGAAGGTGGTATTGCTTTACAACAGTTATGGTTGTTCTGGCTTGCACCAATGGTAGGTGCTGTGATTGCCGCAGTTATCTACAAATATTTCGAGAAAGAGTAGGGTGCGTAACTCGTTACGCACGAGATAACAAAACGCAATGTGCGTAACTCGTTACGCACGAGGTAATGTAGGGTGGGTAACTTGTTACCCACGGGTATATACAATTTAACCCACGGGTATATACAATTAAACCCGTGGGTATATACAATTAAACCCGTGGGTATATACAATTAAACCCGTGGGTAACAAGTTACCCACCCTACTTCTTCTTTGCCCTCGGATGGGCTTTGTCGTAGACCTTGGCTAGATGTTGGAAATCGAGGTGCGTGTAAATCTGCGTGGTCGAGATATCAGCGTGACCGAGTAACTCCTGGACTGCCCGCAGGTCACCGGATGATTCCAACATATGACTGGCGAAACTATGTCTCAATAGATGCGGGTAAATGTTTTGAGGAATACCCTGGCGTTTTGCCCAGTAACGTATACGCGACTGGATGGTACGGACCGCTATCGGGTTTCCGCGTTGGCTGACAAATACATGCGGTTCTTCAAACGAGGCAAACTTAACCCTTGTTTTACGCCATTCAAGTAATGCCGCCGTCGCAACGCGTCCTACCGGCACCATGCGGCTACGGTTTCCCTTACCGGTAACCGTTACCATTCCTGAAGCAAGATCAAGCTGCTCCCAACGTAAGGTCGCCAATTCAGACAAACGTAGGCCCGAAGAATAGAATAATTCCATGATGGCTTTGTCACGCACCGCCAGTGGTGTGTCACAGGGTATGTCCAGTAATTGGCCGATGCTGTCAGCATCCAGTGTGGCTGGCAGGTGTCTTGGGCTTTTGGGTGCTCTTACCGGTATCGCCGGGTTGTGCTCTGCGTGTCCCTCACGAAGCAACCAGCGAAAGAAGCTGCGCACAGCCGATAATAATCGCTGCAAAGATTTGCCACCCAACCCCTGGCGGTGTCGTTGTGCAATAAAAGCGCGGATATGGTGCTGAGTTACTTGCCGGGGTTGCTCGATTTCTTCTGCTTCCAGAAATAGCAGAAACTGGTCGAGATCACGTTGATAGGCTTTTATTGTTAGAGCCGACAGGCCACGTTCATTTTCCAGGTAAACAAAAAAATTCTTAACATGCGCCTTCATAGCGTTCAGCTTACACCAGATTCTCAATCGTTGGGGATGAACACCATTGGGTGCATAACTCGTCACAAACGGTTTTGGACCTGCGTCGTAGGGTGGGTAACTTGTTACCCACGGGTTCCTCCCAATAAAACGTGCGTAACAAGTTACGCACCCTACGACACAAGTCAAAGCCCGGACATGACACAGGCTCAAACCCGTGCGTAGCGGGTTACATTCAGATCAAGTTCGGAAATCAGGTCAGGCGGATTTACGTTGTTTTTCGGGTTCTTCCAGAGCCAGGCGTGAGGTCACGACTTCAGCCAGCAAATCAAGAAACAAGGTTCCCATTCCAGGATAAAAACGTGCCGGGTCACTGCTGCCGATGGCGAGGATTCCATCTTTACCCAGCGGGATGAAGGCGGTGGATTGTACCCATTGGGCACGTGAGCCAAACAGGTAATCTCGCTTGTTGCGGTTCAATCTTCCACAGACGCTGACACCTTTATCAATGTGATCCTGGAGCTGCTGTATTTCCGAATCGTCACGTCGGGTATGAAATATCGGTGTTTTTGGTCCTGCTTCAATTTTCAGATCGAAAAGTGTGATGTTTAAAATGTCAGCATGGAACTCGGACAAAAGGGCTTCGCTGAGCCGGTCAAAGAATGCGGGCAAGCCACTCATCGACATCAATTCGAGCGTCAACTGGTGCAAACGACACATGAGTTTTTCGTTATCGGCCGCGTTTTGTATCAGCCGGTTCAGTTGATTTTCGAGGGATTGGTTTTGTGTGCGCAGGTATTGCACCTGTTTTTCAATCAGCGAAACTGCTGTTCCACTGGCATGGTTTAGCTCGAGATGTTTTAACAGCGAAGGCTCCCGTTCCAGAAAATCCGGGTTCTGACGTAGAAACTTTGTGACTATGTCTTCGATCGACCTGCTATTTTCACTCATGCAAACGTCCCTTTAAAAACATGACTTGCAGTTCCGGTCATAATGACTGGATTCTGTTCCCCTGTCCAATTGATTATAAGGCTTCCACCCGCCTGGGTCACGTTTACTGTATCGTCAAGCAGGTCGGCCCTGCGTAAAATGGCCATTGCCGCACAGGCACCAGAGCCGCAGGCAAGGGTCTCGGCGGCGCCGCGTTCATATACCCGTAGCTTGATATTTTTCCGATCTACAACTTCTGCAAAACCCGCGTTGCAACCTTCCGGAAAAGCAGAATGTTGGCTGATTGCAGTCCCCAACTTTCTGACGTCTGTGGTACCGAGGTCTTCGACAATCATCAGGGCATGGGGGTTGCCCATCGAAACCGCACCCAGGTTGATATTTTGTTTATCAACAGGCAAGCGGTACCAGCCATCTACAGGTTCCAGCAGCAACGGAACCCGGGATGCTTCAAATACGGGCTGGCCCATATCGACCCTGACCAGCCCATCATCCAGGCATTCTATTTTTACGATACCGGTCGGTCCACCGAGCAAAAACTGGCCGACCGGTGTTTCTGAGCGATCATGCAGGTATAAACCCAGGCATCGGACTCCGTTTCCACATTGTTCAGCCCGGCTACCATCTGAATTCCAGATTTCAAATGCTGCCAAATGCTGGTCACTTGTCGGGTTTCTAAGGATAAGTATCTGGTCACAACCTATACCGGTACGACGGTTGGCGAGTTGTCTGGCCAAGCTGGCATCGATCGGGAAATGCTGATGACGCAAATCCAGCACAATAAAGTCATTGCTCAGGCCATGCATTTTTTGAAATTGAACGGTCACTATTCCCCGTTGCCTGAATCTTTCTTTTTGGAATCTTCCTTTTCGGCATCATCCTCTTTTTCAGTCTCATCCGTTGCCGTCTTTGTTTCCTGCCCGGTGTCGGTTTCAGAGACCGGCCCTTCTGTCGGAAGGTACAGCGGACCCTTGAGTCCACAGGCTCCCAGCACAACGACGGTGGTCAAGATCAGTAATACAACTTTAACAGTTTGCATCAGTACACAAAATCCAGGCTGAATGACTGCTACACTATACGCCATGGATAACAGCAATTCAGCCCACAATACTACGAGCGGGAAACTGCTTGATTTTCTTGAAGTCACGACGGCCGACAATCCGGAATATTCAGTCATCTGGTTGCATGGACTGGGTGCCGATGGGCATGATTTTGAGCCCATTGTTCCCTACCTTGGTTTGAAACCGGGTTCTGCGGTTCGTTTCATTTTTCCGCATGCGCTGATGCGACCGGTCACTGTCAATGGCGGTGCGGTTATGCGTGCCTGGTATGACATCATCGAAATTAGTACCTCGAGAGGCCAGGATGAAGCCGGCATCAATCACAGTGCCGTGATGATTCGGGAGTTGATTGATTCAGAAATAAAGCGTGGTATTCCCGCACACAGAATCATACTGGCAGGCTTTTCCCAGGGAGGAGCAATGGCCTTGTATGTCGGGCTCAGATATAGGAAAAAACTGGCGGGCATCATGGCCTTGTCCGCGTACCTTTTGTTTCCTGAGCGACTGCAAAACGAGTTGTCACAGGTCAATTCCGCAACACCGGTTTTTGTGGGCCACGGAACCCAGGATCCGGTGGTACCCTTTGCGCTGGGACAGGCTGCCCATTCTCTATTGAGTGCAGGACATTGGCCGGTGGAGTGGCACAGTTATCCAATTCCCCATTCGGTTTCACAGCCAGAAATTGTCGATATTGGCCACTGGTTGCAGACTTGCTTTAGCTGATAAACTGACCGATACACGATGAAAACCGTGAGCTTCAATCAAACCATGACAGCGCAGAGAAGTGTGTACCCGCCTTCATTTTGCAGTTGGAGGATGCTGCTGACAGTAGCGTTGGTGACACAGACTTCGGTTTTGTTGATTGGCGCTGGAACGCTGCGCGAATTCAGCCTGGTTTGGCTGGGTGCTATATCTTTGTACGCGCAGGCATTGGCACTGGTTATCGCTTTGGGTTTGTGTGTCACGCGGGTCTGGCTTGCCAGGCTTAGCGCCCGGACCGCCTGGTTGGGTAGCTGGTTTGTAGCCATAATTTTAGCGCTGGCTTTAAGCTATTTTGCAGGTGTTGTTGGGACCGTCCTCGGATTTGGGCCCGGTCGTGATGACTTTGCCTTGTTTGAATTGCAAAGCATACTAGCGGTAACACTGGTTTCCGCGGCCCTTTTGCGCTACCTGTTTATGCGGGCTCAATGGCGTACGCAAATGCTGGCCCAGTCCGAGGCCCGGGTACAGGCTTTACAGGCCAGGATTCGACCACATTTTCTGTTCAATAGTCTTAATACAATCGCCAGTCTGATACCGGACGATCCTGTGGGCGCCGAACGTGCCACCGAAGACCTGGCTGATATTTTTCGTGGCAGTATGCGCAGGGCTGATAACCTGATCAGTCTGTCAGAGGAGTTGGAACTGGCCTGGAAATACCTGCAAATGGAACAACGTCGCCTGGGTGACCGCTTACGTGTTGACTGGCAGGTGAGTGAGTTACCGGAGGGCGCGTCGGTATTGCCCTTGACTTTGCAACCCTTACTTGAAAACGCAGTCGCACATGGTATTCAGCCGTGTGTTGAAGGCGGTGAGTTGCGTGTTTACGGTCGTGGCGAGAAAGACAATATCGTTATCACTATCGCTAACCCGGTAGGGCCAAATGAGCACATCAGCGAGGGCCATGGCATGGCGCTTGAGAACATTCGCGAGCGACTGGAATTGGCCTTTGGATCAAGCTCCAGTCTTATTACCCATCAAAATGAAGAGCAGTTTTTTGCCGTTTTAAATTTTCCCTATGTTGAGAATACTGATAATTGATGACGAGGCACCGGCCCGGAACCGCCTGCGGCGCATGCTGGCGGAGCTACCTGCAGTGCATGTTGCAGGTGAGGCCGCTTCAGGGCAGGAGGCCTTGCGCTTAATTCCGTTGAAGGCGCCGGATGTCCTGTTGCTGGATATCTCCATGCCCGGGATTGGTGGGATGGAGTTGGCCCGGATGCTGCAGGCCGAGGGTTCACCACCGGCCATCATTTTTTGCACAGCCTGGTCGGATCAGGCGTTGGAAGCATTTGAATGTGATGCGGTTGACTACCTGGTCAAACCGGTGCGTGCAGAGCGGCTTGAGTTGGCACTGGACAAGGCCAGGCGTTTTATCGCCAGTGTGGATTCAGGTGCAAATGGTCCCTTTCTTCGTTCAACATTGGGTGGCAAGGTCAGCCTGCTGCCTCTGGCCGATGTGATTTGTATGAATGCTGAGGACAAATGTACGACGGTCGTGCACAAAAATGGCAAATTGATCATCGATCAATCGCTGCTGGACCTGGAAAATGAGTATGCGGACATCCTCGTTCGTATACACCGTAAGACACTGGTTGCGAAAAAAAGTATCCGGGGACTGGAAAAATCCCCTGACGGACGCCATTACCTGCACCTGGAAGGTTTTGAAGAGCGTCTGCAGGTGAGTCGTCGAAATCTCCCCACCATAAGAAAACTAATTCGGAAATTAACATGAAAAAAGTCCTCAGAATAGCGACGCGCAAGAGTGCATTGGCCTTGTGGCAGGCAAACCACGTGCAGGCATTGTTGTCTGATTCGCATGCGGGTATAGAGATTGAACTGGTTAAAATCGTCACCGAGGGTGATCGTATCCTTGATCGTCCACTTTCGGAAATTGGTGGTAAGGGCCTGTTCCTGAAAGAACTGGAACACGCGATGCTAAACGGCGAAGCGGATCTGGCGGTACATTCGATGAAAGATGTGCCGGCAAATATGGCAGCGGGGCTTGTTCTCGATGCCGTTCTGCCAAGAGCCAATCCCTATGATGCACTGGTTAGCCGACATGACAAGCCACTCGCAGAGTTGCCTGCCGGTAGCCGCATCGGTACCTCGAGTTTACGCCGCCGGTCCCAGTTGTTGGCCTTGCGTCCGGATCTTAAGGTGACCGATCTGCGTGGCAACGTTGATACCCGTCTGAGAAAACTGGATAAAGGACAGTACGATGCCATTATCCTGGCCTGCGCCGGTTTGCAGCGTCTTGGTCTGGGCGAACGGATTACCGAAACCCTGCAGCTACCTGACTGGCTGCCCGCTTCAACCCAGGGAATTATTGGATTGCAATGCCGCGAGGATGACAGCTATACACGTTCATTAATTGAGCCATTGTCAGATGCCGATGCAATGGTCGTAGCCAGTGCGGAAAGGACGGTGGCGCGGGTTCTTGAGGCCACTTGCCAGGTGCCGCTGGCAGTTCATGCGGTATTGGAAAACGGAGTTGTAACGCTGAAATCCCAGGTGAACTCGTTGGATGGTAAAGAAACGGTCCGTGCCGAGGGTGAGGCTCCGGCTGCCGATGCTGTCGTGCTGGGCGAGCAGATCGCTGCCGAGCTTTTGAAAAATGGAGCTGGAAAAATTATTTCGAGTCTACCTTAATGTATACACGTGACAGGACACTAGAGGATTCATGACACACATTCTGGTTACCCGTCCCCTGGAGGCATCACGGCAGTTGGCTGAGCAGCTTGGTGCCACGGGTCTGACGGCCATCGTCATGCCCTTGTACACTTTTTCAGCGTGTGAGCCGTCAGATGAATTTACCTTGGTCTGGTCCAGGGCAGAACAACGAAGGCTGGCGGTTTTTACCAGCCCCAGGGCAGTTCGCTTCGGACTTCCTCATATTCCACGTGATGGACTAAAAAATCTCGAGTTTGCCGCCATCGGCGCGGCCACGCGCGTCAGCTTGGAAAAAGCCGGTCACCAGGTTCATTTGCAGTCCCAGGCAGGATATACCTCTGAAGACCTGTTGCAGCTGAGCGAATTGGCTGTCGAGGCGGGTGAAGCCATCATATTTTGCGCACCTGGAGGCCGTGAGGCCATGGCGATGGGTCTGTCTGAATTGGGATGGAAAGTAGTCAAGGCGATGATCTATGAGCGTGTTCCATTACGACCGACACCGGTACAGGTCGATACTTTAATTGATTGCGAAGATTTGCTAAGTGTCTGGACCAGTGTTTCGGCTCTGGAACTCGCCCGCGAGCACTTGCCTGCGGCGGTCTGGAAAAAAATATTGTGCGCGCAGACACTGGTGATTTCCGATCGTATCCAGCATCATTTACAACGACTGGGTGCAAGCCGCATTGAGTTAGCCGATGGGCCCGGAAACGCCGAGTTATTGCAGTCAATACTACGGCTAACCGGGGCTGGTATTTCCGGTTGAATCAAATGCATAACTTTTATCACGTGCGTAACGGTGCTGATTTGGTTAGCATCAACTGATTAGGATCAGATACGTAAAAACAGGCTTCAAGATGGACATAAAACAACTGGACCAAGAGATTGATGACGTGGCGGATGATCCGGTAGACAGGCTTTTGAAAGAGAAAAAACCAGCTTCGTCAGGAAAGCCGATCGCGATACTGGCACTGCTGGTGGCGATGGCCTCCGTCATTGCCACGGGCTGGCACTGGTGGCAGGCGCACCAGGGAGACCCGAATCAGGCCACGCAAACAGAAGAACTGGCGCATCTGCAGGAATCTCAACAACAGCTTGCCAATTCCGTGGCCTCATTTAAGCAACAGCTTGGTGCAGCAGAATCACCCATTGATGTGGCTGAATTTTCACGCCAGGGTCAGCGACTCAGGACCGTTGAAAGCCAGTTGGCGGGCATGCAGGGACAATCCGGTGAGGATCAGGCTTCCATAGGTGCCATGCAAGGTAGTGTTCGTTCACTGGAACAGCGACTTTCGGCAACCGAATCAGGTCTTGTAAGCGTAGCTGCCAGCAGTCAGAACAGCAGCGGTGAATTAAACATTGCAGAGATAGATTTTCTTTTACGAACCGCAAGTCAACGCTTAAGCCTGTTTTCTGACCCGGCTGCGGCTGACCTGGCATTGCTGGCCGCTGACATTCAACTTGAAGCATTGAACGATCCAATGTTTTTGAGTGTCCGCCAGAGGATTGCCACGGCGCGTCAGACACTGGCCGCATTGCCCGTCATTGATCATGTGCAATTAACGGCGCAGGTCACAGATATGCAGTCAAACATACCCGCTTTGCCATTTCGTGGTGAGGTTGAGCCGCAGGCCCGGGCCCAGGCCGAATTACCGGACGATGCGGGTTGGTGGGCAAGTTTCAAACATACCATGTCATCACTGGTAACCGTCAGACGTCGGGTACCGGAAGACCAGTCCTTGCTAAGCCTTGAGGACAAGGACTACCTGCGACAGGGTCTGTGGCTGCAACTTGAGTCGGCGAGATTGGCACTGATGCGCAACGACGCCAGTGGCTGGAACGGGTCTCTGGACAGGCTTAGTGAAACCGTGGAGCAGTATTTCCAGGGTGATTCGTCCGGGGTGCAGGCAATGTTGCGCGGCATCACCACTTTGAAGCAAGTAAATATCGCGCCCCGGATGCCCGATATCAGTGCACCCTGGGCACAATTGCGACAATTACGTGATAGCCGAAGATTGCTGCATTCTCCGACCCCGGTTGAGGCTGCTCCCGTCGAAGATATATCCGTCGAAGACGTACCTGTTGAAGACACGGGGGCTGAAGATGCGCAGACTGGAGGTGCATCCGCAACCAGTGGTCCGGCCGGGGGCAGGTCGGATGAGGACGAGGGTTCCGGCACATGAAACGTAGCTTTCTCCTGTTGCTGATACTGGCGCTGTTGCTGGTAGCTGCTGGATTGGCGCCGATGTTCAAGTCCGATCCGGGACATGTTTTGATCAATTTTGGTAACTGGACCATTGAAACCAGCGTTTTGGTCCTGGGCTCCGCCTTGCTGATTTTGTGGTTCACCGTGCATATAGCGGTGTGGCTGTGGCGGATGCCCGTTCAGACCGCCCGAAAAATGCGCGAGCAACGCGCTTTTAAACAGCTCGAAAGAGGTTTGTTGGCACTGACCGAGGGTGACTGGGGTGCAGCTGAGAAAGCCCTTGAAAAATCTGCCAGCGTACAGGGAAGAACCACGGCGCATTACCTGGCTGCGGCCCAGGCAGCGGATAGTCAGGATGCCCACGACCGGCGTGAATATTACCTCGAACAAGCTGACAGCGGTGGTTCGAAGAAACGTTTCCTGGTTGAACTGACGCGGGCGCGTATGTTGCTGGCCAATGGCAACCGGGCTGCCGCACTCCCGGTATTGCAGGGTCTTTACAAACGCCGTCGCAAACATCCCCAGGTGCTGGAGTTATTGTCACGTTGTTACCGCGAATTAGGGGAGTGGGACGAACTGCAGGCCATGTTGCCGGCACTGCAAAAAGCCGGTGTTCTGAATGACGAACAGGCACAGGAGTTGCAAGAAGAAGTTGCGGTAAACAAGTTGCGTTCCGCCAGCAGTGCCCAGGAGTTACAAACAGCCTGGAAAAAGCTTCCACGTGCCATGCGGCACCATTCGGCTGTTGTTGAAGCGTTTGCCGTTGGTGCAACCAGGCTGGAACGGCCTGACCTGGCCGAACCGGTGATCATTGCAAGTTTGAAGCACGAATGGAATCCGGCCCTGGTTTTGCGTTACGGCGATACGACTGCCTCAGACAAGTCGAAACGTCTGAAGCAATGCGAGAAATGGCTTAAACAACACCCTGATGATGCGGGTTTACACCTCGCACTGGGTCGTTTATGCGCCGGGGAGTCACTCTGGGGTAAAGCCCGTGAGCACATGATCAAAAGCCTTGAACTGGAACCCAGTAGCCTGGGCTACGATGCCTTCGGTCAGTTGCTTGAACGACAGGGTGAGCTTGAGCCCGCGATGGCCTGTTTTAGAAATGCATTACGTATGAACCAGGGTCAGAAACCGGAGCCACTGCCTACTGTTACTGCCCGTTTGGGTGCGCCTTAGGTTCCCGAAGAAACCGCTTAAACCTCACTAATCAGCTGAAAAACAGGGTCTAGTGGGGCTTGGCCAGTACCCTGATCGGTACATCCAGGCCAAATTCAAACGAGTCAAAGAATATTCGTCGGTGCTCGGCACCATGCGCCAGAAAAGCAGCGCGGCCCGTATCAATCATGGCAGGTGGGCCACTCATATAAATATCAAAGTCGGCAAGGTCTGCATACTGCGCCAGGACAGCTTCATGAACGAAGCCGTTAAAGCTATCCGTGATGTCTTCATCTCCCGGTTCTAAAAGGGCGCTGGAAAACTGCAAATGCTCATTTTCCGCAGCCCATTGCTGTGCCTCATCCAGCATGTACAACTCAGCCTGGCTGCGCACCCCCCAGAACAGGTGTAACGGACGCTTGTCATGGTGAGCCAACAGATCTTCAATCATTGATTTGAGTGGCGCAAATCCTGTGCCGCCGCCCATCATTATCATCGGACGAGTTGTATCATTGCGCACAAAGAATGTGCCCAGAGGTGCCTCAAGACGCAGGATGTCACGTACATTCAGCTGATCAAAAACCCAACCGGTGAAGCCACCACCTTCAACATGGCGGATATGCAGTTCGATGATATCTTCTGATTGCGGCGGGCTGGCGATGGAAAATGCCCGGCGTTTTCCATCCGGCAGGAGTATTTCCAGGTATTGCCCTGCCAGGAACTGTAAGCGCTGGGCGTCGGGCAGCTTGATCTTCAGAAGCATGACATCAGGTGCCAGCAGGGTCTTCTCGATCACACGTGCCGGCATTTTACGTATATGGATATCACGTACAGCTTCGATCTCACGGGCGCGTATGACGAGATCTTCGGTAGGTTCTGCCTGGCACAACAGGGCACTACCCTCTCCAATTTCTTCACGGCTCAGCGCCAGCGGTGGATGGAACGGATAGTGTACTTCACCGGATTCCAGCTTGCCCTTGCAACTGCCGCAGGTGCCATTTTTGCAACTATAGGGCAACATCACACCCTGGCGTAGCGCCGCGTTCAGCACTGATTCGCCCTCATTGACCGTGAAAGTCGTGCCGCTATTGATATTCTTGACTTTAAATTGCTTCATAACACCTGTTGACCGCATCGTTCGCGGGATAGAAAATGAACCGAAGCGTATTGTCGCTGATGTGATAACCTTTTCGCCACTTTTCTGAAAGCCCGGAGCCACTACAGCGGATCATGTTTTCAATAATTGCTTCATTCCTGCGATTTACTTTTCGTACTGTACTGCTGATTGGTTACATGCTGTTCCTGCTTATTCCAACACTCATGCGGATCAATTACCACCGGCGACTTGATGATGAGGCAGGTTTGCACAAAGCGGATGTCGTCGCGGTCCGGCTGGCCAGAAGCCTGGCCGGGTTGTTCGGGATTCGCGTACAGATAAGCGGTGAACCGGCAAAAGGGGCCGTACTCATCGCCGCCAATCACATTTCCTGGCTGGATATTCCTGTCTTGCACAGCGCGGGCGCAATGGGTTTTGTGGCAAAGGCGGAAATTGAGAGTTGGCCGGTATTCAGTTATATAGCGCGTACCGGCGCAACAATTTTTCATCAACGTGGCAGTCATGATTCGGCGGCCGATGTCAGTTCTTTAATGGCACAGAGGTTGCAACAGGGCAGGGCGGTTGCCATCTTTCCGGAAGGTGGTATTAAACCCGGTTCATCATTACGGGTATTTCATGCCCGTATGTTCCGTGCTGCAGTGGATGTTGGATGTCCGGTTCAACCGGTGATGATTCGTTACATGCGTGATGGGCACAGGGATGCTGATGTTTCGTTTCGAGTGGGTGAGAGCATGATGTGGAATTTAGCCCGTATGCTGGCAAAACCTGCGGCCAGTGCAGATGTACACTTTTTGCCAACCATTGACGCCACTGGCAAACCCCGTCGGTTTTTGGCAGATACATCC
>RCNC010000175.1_pt1 | contig 36615 bp, 33 predicted proteins | sample 2041301 | NCBI WGS metagenome assembly RCNC01 (sample SAMN09708231, study PRJNA481090) | Marine sediment metagenome, whole genome shotgun sequencing project. | biome: marine sediment; feature: ocean; material: sediment; isolation source: Sewage treatment plant 13A marine sediment (STP13A) ... | reverse complement strand
CTGATCCTGGTGCCGGCCTGGATGTCGGCCATCTACCTGCTCAGTTTCCCCCGTGGGGGAGGCCTGCTGGTGGTAATGGTGGTGATCGTGGCTGCAGCAGACATTGGCGCATATTTTTCAGGCAGGCAGTTTGGCAGGCATAAACTGGCGGCGGTGGTCAGCCCGGCCAAGACATGGGAGGGGTTCTGGGGCGGTGTCGCGCTGTGTGGACTGCTTGCTGTGTTGCTGTGGTATATGCTCCCGGACCATGCGGCGCATATCGGTATTCTTTCAGTGCTCGCTGTAACCCTTACTACGGCCCTCGCGTCTGTGGTGGGTGACCTGACGGTAAGCATGGTCAAGCGTGAGAGCGGGCTAAAGGATAGTGGTAGCCTGTTGCCTGGACACGGCGGGGTGCTGGATCGCCTGGACAGCCTGTGTAGTGCGTCGCCGGTATTCGCACTTGGATTGTTGTTGGTGGGCTGGTAGCCTTGGAGAATAGCCGCCGATGGGTTAGCGTGCTGGGTTCTACGGGCTCCATTGGGGTCAGTACCCTGGATGTGGTCGCCCGCCATCCCGAGCGCTTTGCGATATACGCCCTGGCGGCCAATTCTTCGGTAGATTCCATGTTGGAGCAGTGCCTGGCCTTTTCGCCTCGCTATGCGGTCATGATGGACGAGGCTGCCGCTACCTTGCTGCGCGAGCGCCTGCCAACAGAAGCGGGCACCGAGGTTTTGAGTGGTGAAGACGGCCTGTACGATATTGTTACTGCCCCCGAAGTGGATGTGGTTATGGCAGCCATTGTTGGCGCCGCTGGCCTGCCTTCTACCCTCGCTGCGGCGCGGGCGGGAAAGACCCTGTTGTTGGCTAATAAAGAGTCCCTGGTTATGGGAGGGCACCTGCTGATGCAGGCGGTGCGTGAGGCCGGCGCGTGTTTGCTCCCAATCGACAGTGAGCACAACGCGATTTTCCAGTGTATGCCAGTCGATATCCAGGGCATACCTGCCACCAGGGAGGTCAGCAAGGTGTTGTTGACGGCTTCCGGGGGGCCCTTTCGCACCTGGAGCATGGAGCAAATGAGAAACGCCACTCCGGACGAGGCCTGCGCGCACCCGAACTGGTCTATGGGTCGCAAGATCTCTGTGGACTCAGCGAGCCTGATGAACAAGGGGCTGGAATTTATCGAGGCCTGTTGGATTTTTGACCTGACGCCCGATCGAGTGGACGTTGTGGTTCACCCCCAAAGCATAATTCATTCAATGGTGCAGTACCCGGATGGCTCGGTGTTGGCGCAGTTGGGCAACCCGGATATGCGCACGCCGATAGCCTATGGCCTGGGTTGGCCCGAGCGGCTGGATTCCGGGGTGGCCCCCCTGGACCTGGTGGCCACAGCCCGCCTGGATTTTGAGGCTCCGGATGAGTCGCGTTTTCCCTGCCTACGCCTGGCGCGGGAGGCGGTCGCGGCTGGCGGTACAGCCATGGCCGTTTGTAATGCTGCCAATGAAGTGGCGGTAGACGCTTTCCTTGGCAACCAGATCCGGTTCACTGATATTCCGCTGGTGATAGAGCGCGCCCTGGAGCAGGTAGCGGTCATTGAACCCAGTGCCTTGTCTGTGGTCGAAAGTGCAGACGCTGAAGCCAGGGAAGTGGCCGTCGCTTTTTTGGCTGATATTCGATATTCCCCTACCGCCGTACAGCGAGTTTAGTGCAGTGAAGCAAGTTTAATGGATCTTCTTTATACCATCGTCTTGACCCTGGGCACCCTCGCTGTTTTGGTGGGGGTGCACGAGTATGGCCATTTTTGGGTGGCCCGCCGCTGCGGGGTGCAGGTGCTGCGCTTCTCCATCGGTTTTGGCAAGGCGCTCTTTACCTGGCGCGACCGCCAGGGTACCGAGTACAGCGTTGCAGCCATCCCCCTGGGTGGCTATGTCAAAATGCTGGACGAACGCGAAGGAGAAGTGCCTGCTGCCCAGTTGCATCGAGCCTTTAATCGCAAGCCCGTATTGCAGCGCATTGCGGTGGTCAGCGCCGGCCCCCTGGCAAATCTCGCCCTCGCGGTACTGGCGTACTGGTTTTTATATATGGGTGGTGAATCCGGTTACATTCCCATTATAGAGGCCGTAGAGGAGGGCTCTGTGGCCGATGTGGCTGGCCTGGAGGTAGGGCAGGAGATTATAGCGATTGATGGGGAAGAGACCCCAACCTGGCAGGCGCTCAGCTTTCGCCTGCTGGATCGTATCGGCGATACCGGCAGTATCGCATTCGCGGTCAAATACCCGGATTCAGACATGGTTTATGAGTCTGAGGCGGCCATTGAGCGCTGGTTGTCGCAACAGGAGCAGCCGGATCTCTATGGTGGCTTGGGGATTACCCTTTACTCGCCTGAGGTGCCGCCGGTGGTGGATGAAGTGGTGGCCGACAGTCCGGCCGCCGCTATTGGTATGGCGCCGGGAGACAAGGTTCTGAGTGCCGATGGCGTGCCTATGAACCTGTGGATGGACTGGGTGAAGTATGTTCGCGCACGCCCGGGGCAGCCGATCGACCTCGAATACGAGCGTGGCAATGAACTGTTACGGGCGACGATTGTGCCTGACAGTGTCACCGACGAAGGCGATGAAGTATTTGGGCGGGTCGGAGTGGCGGTAGCCATGCCCGAGATGCCGCCGGAACTGATAAGGCGTTTTCCCCGGGGGCCGCTGGAGGCGCTGGGAGCGAGCTTCGTGCGCACCGGCGAGCTTTCACTGTTTACCCTCAAGTCCATCAAGAAGATGTTGCAGGGCTTAATCTCTCCAAAAAACTTGAGTGGTCCTATTACCATTGCTAAAGTGGCGACCGCTTCGGCTAAATCCGGATTGGAGTCCTATATTGGCTTCCTGGCTTTACTGAGCGTCAGCCTGGGGGTTCTGAACCTGCTCCCAATACCCGTGCTCGATGGCGGGCACCTGCTGTTTTATACCCTGGAGCTATTGGCGGGGCGCCCGGTACCTGAGAAAATACAGGCCTTAGGTTATCAGTTGGGCCTGTTTATGGTACTCGGGATAATGATGTTGGCCCTGTATAACGATTTCACGCGCCTGTAGTGATCACGGTGACCACAATTGTTAATACAGATAAATTGCTTCCGGATTGTCTCCATTGGTTGAGTGAGTTTTGATTAGACGTATATCCAAATTACTGGCCTTGGTAATGCTTCTGGTGGCGCCGCTGGCGTTCGCCCAGACATTCATTATTTCTGATATCAGGGTGGAGGGTTTGCAGCGCATATCCGCCGGCAGTGTGTTTGCCGCACTGCCTGTTGCGGTGGGGGACGTGATGGATGAGCGTGTTGTGCGGGCGGCATCGCGCAGTTTGTTCCGCACGGGAAACTTCGATGATATCCAGGTGGGCCGGGACGGTAATGTGCTCGTTGTTATTGTGACTGAGCGCCCCAGTATCAGTGAGATCAATATCGAGGGTAACAAGGCCATTGAAACCGAGGCCCTGCTCGATGGTTTGAAGGGTGCCGGTCTGGCGGTAGGGCAGGTCTTCCAGCGTTCTACCCTGGAGGGCATGCAGTTGGAGCTGCAGCGCCAGTATGTGCAGCAGGGCAGGTACGACGCCAATATCGAAACTGAAGTGATTCCCGAGCCGCGTAACCGGGTAACCGTCAATATAGAAGTTGATGAGGGTAACGTCGCCGCCATCAAACATATCAACGTGGTAGGCAACGAGATCTACGACGATGATGATCTGAGCGACCTGTTCGAATTGCACACTACCGGCTGGATGTCCTTCTTTACCAATGACGATAAATACTCCAGGGAAAAACTGACAGGCGACCTGGAGACCCTGACGTCCTATTACATGGACAGGGGATACCTGCAATTTAGCATCGATTCCACCCAGGTCTCCGTGTCCCCGAACAAGAAAGAGGTTTATATCACCGCCAATGTTACGGAGGGCGAGAAGTTTACTGTGAGCTCAGTGGGCCTGTCGGGTGACCTGGTGCTGCCTGAAACTGATTTGCAGCGCTTCCTGCTGGTGACCGAAGGCCAGACTTTCTCGCAGCAGATGGTGACCTCCACGGAGGATTACCTGACCAGAAGGTTGGGTAACGAGGGTTATAGCTTTGCCAAGGTGACCGGTATTCCTGAGATAGACCAGGAAAACAATACCGTGGCCATGAAGTTTTTTGTCGACCCGGGTAAACGTACCTATGTACGGCGCATCAGTTTCAAGGGCAACATGAAAACCGCCGACGATGTGCTGCGCCGCGAAATGCGCCAGATGGAAAGTGCACCAGCTTCCGCTGCCGCTATCGAGCAATCCAGGGTGCGTTTGCAGCGCCTGGGTTACTTCAGTTCGGCGACTGTTGAGACGCCTGAAGTAGCGGGCCATGATGACCTTATTGACGTGGAATACGCCGTCGTGGAGCAGTCCTCCGGTAGTATCGGTGCCAGCTTCGGTTTCGCCCAGGACGCGGGTTTGATCCTGGGTGTGAATTTGCAGCAGGACAACTTCATGGGAACCGGCAAACGTATTGGTATCGGCCTGAACTCATCCCGCTACCAGGACGTTTATAACTTCAGCTACACCAACCCCTACTACACGGAAGACGGGGTAAGTCGTGGCTTCAATATCTTCTACCGCTCCACCGACCTGGAAGAGGTTAATATTTCGAATTACAGCACCAATACCCTGGGTGCGGCGATAAACTTTGGTTACCCGATCAAGGAAACCGAGCGCCTGGGCTTCAGCTTTGGGGTCTCCAATACCGAAATCAATACAGGGCGTTTTGCGGTACAGGAGATTGAGGCCAGCCCGCGCCTGATCGACGACGTGGATGACTGGTACGAGAGTACGCGACAGAGTAACGGTACATACTCCAGTGTGGAGGAACTGTTGTCTGTGCAGCCTATAGGTGCAGGCGGTTTGCCTGAAAGTTACCTGAATATAGCTGATGAGCCCGGGTTCCTGGACGAAAATGGCAATGAATTCCTCAACTGGACGATTACCACCAGCTGGACCCAATCCACCCTGAACCGGGGGCGTATGGCCACTCGAGGAGCTTCCCAATCAGTGGCCCTGGAGGTTTCCATGCCGGCTTCTGACCTGGAGTTTTACAAAGTTACCTATCGTGGCGAAATTTTCTATCCCGTTCCCTTTTTGGAGACGTGGACACTGCGAGTGCGTACCGAGTTGGGCTATGGTGATGGCTACGGCGACACCACCGAATTGCCGTTCTATCAAAACTTCTTTGGCGGGGGTTTTGGCTCCGTCCGTGGTTATGAAAGTAATACTCTGGGGCCGCGCAGTACGTCTGCTCGGGAATATACGATAAGCCAGCCGGTTACTGCGATAGACGAAGATGGCAATCCCACCGAGGTAGGCGGTCCTGACGGAAACGAGTTCGGTTACATCGCCGTCGACGGCAGCCTGGACGACCGGCAGGTGGATAACGATAATGACCCCTTTGGTGGCAACGTGCTGGTAGAAGGCGGAGCCGAGGTGATTTTCCCGATGCCCTTTATCAAGGATAGAAGCAAGCTGCGCTCTGCGTTTTTCCTCGATGCGGGTAATGTTTTTGATACCAACTGCCGGTCAAGTCAACAGAATTGCTTTGACATTGACCTGAATGAAATGCGTTATTCCGTTGGTGTTGGCGTGACCTGGATTACCGGATTTGGCCCCATGACATTCAGTCTGGCCAAGCCTCTCAACTCGGGTGAGTTTGATGAGGAGGAAGTGTTCCAGTTTACACTGGGACGTGGATTCTGATTTTTTTGTTAATTAATATGGAGAAAACTGTGTCTAGATTATTAAAAGTCGCTATTGCTGTACTTGCTCTTTCGGTGTCCACTCTTGGTTGGGCAGAGGGTAAAATTGCTGTGGTTGATTTGAATGAAGCTATTATGCAGACAGATTTTGCCCAGAAGCGTATGGCGGAAGTCAGGGACCAGAAAGATTACAAAGCGGACAAGGCTGAGTACGACCGCTTGCAATCAGAACTCGATGAGTTGGTGAAAAAGTTTCAGAAAGATGCGGCGGTCATGAGCCAGGAACAGCAGGTAGCCGCGCGTCAAAAGTTGGCCAGCAAGCAGGGTGACCTTGAACATGTCACTGGTAAGCTGCGCCAGGTAGAGCAGGCTGCCGGGCAGGCCCTGTTCCAGGAAATGGCACCCAAGGTGCAGGAAGTACTGCGGGAAATCATCGCCAATGAGAGTATCGGCCTGTTGTTGCAGCGCAGCTCGGTAATCCACGCTGATGCCAGTTATAGCGTTTCCGCTAAAGTGACTGATAAACTGAACCAAGTCGCCACCAAGTAATACCACCGTGTACTCACTGGGCGAACTGGCGGATCGACTCGGTCTGGCGTTCACCGGTGACGGCCATAAGAGAATCACCGGCCTGGCTTCCCTTAGTGGCGCCGGGCCCACTGATATCACTTTTTTTGCTGGCAAGAAAAACGCAGCGCAGCTGGCCGCGACGCGGGCAGCTGCGGTTATTCTGTCGCCTGAGTTTGTAGAACAGTGCCCGGTAGATTACCTGGTTGCTGAAACGCCATACCTGGCACTCGCCCGGGTTTCCTCCCTGTTTGATCGCACTCCCACAACTACCCCCGGTGTACATGCCAGCGCGGTGGTATCACCAGAAGCCCGGCTGCATGAGAGTGCTTCGGTCGGTCCACATGCGGTGGTGGAGGCAGGTGCTGTGCTGGGAGCGAATGTGGTGCTGGGCGCGGGAGTATACGTGGGACATGACTGTCGTATTGGTGCCGGCTCCAGGATATATCCTAACGCGGTTATCTATCATGAGGTCTCGCTGGGAGAAAACTGTATCATCCACGGTCAGGTTTCCCTGGGCGCCGATGGCTTTGGTTTTGCCCAGGGGCCGCAGGGCTGGGAGAAAATCTGCCAGCTCGGGCGCTTGCAGATCGGTAACGGCGTCGAGATAGGCGCGGGAACCACGGTAGATCGTGGCACCCTGGACGATACGGTCATTGAAGACGGGGTTATCATCGACAACCTGGTGCAGATTGCGCACAACTGTCGTATTGGCAAAAACACCGCGATAGCCGGCTGCGTCGGTTTGGCCGGCGGTACGATTATAGGCGCCGGCTGCACGCTGGCGGGTGGAGTGGGCGTCGTAGGACACGTGGAAATCTGCGACAATGTGCACGTGACGGGTATGACGATGGTGACCCATTCAATCAAGCAGCCGGGTTCTTATTCTTCCGGTACGCGAATGGCCAACACCCGGGATTGGAGGCGCAGCGCTGTACGTTTTTCCCAGCTGGAGTCCATGCAGCGACGTCTGGCGGCCCTGGAACGCAAGCGTTAAGCAAAAAGGAAGGAGGCGAGACCGATGATGGATATAACAGAAATCCGCAAGTACCTGCCGCATCGCTATCCGTTCCTGTTGGTTGACCGGGTGCTTGAAATCACAGCGGGGGAATCAATAACCGCCTACAAAAATCTTAGCGCTAACGAAGCATTTTTCGAGGGACACTTTCCCGAAAACCCGGTTTTGCCCGGTGTTTTGCTGTTAGAGGCTATGGCCCAGACAGCTGGAATACTGGGCTTTTATACGCAGGGGAAAACGGTAGCCGACGGTTCAATATACTATTTTGCCGGGGTGGACAAGTTGCGTTTCAAGCGTGTTTGCATGCCCGGTGACCAAGTGATGTTACGAGCGGCAGTAGTGTCTGAGAGACGCGGTATCTGGAAGTTTGATGTCAGTGCGGATGTGGACGGCGATGTGGCCGCTGCGGCGACCATTCTTTGCGCGGACCGCTAGTCGCGCCGGTGGAAAATAATGCTAATAGGGCAGACAGGACAGCGTACGCAATGATCCACAGTCAGGCAATAGTCGACCCTGCTGCCAGCTTGGCAGACGATGTCACCGTCGGGCCCTGGACAATGATTGGCCCTGAGGTTGAAATAGGGCCTGGCTGTATCATTGAACCCCATGTGGTGATTCGTGGGCCGACTCGTATAGGGGCTGGCAACCATATCTACCAATTTTCATCCATTGGCGAGGCTACACCGGATCTCAAGTATCGCAATGAACCTACCCGCCTGGTTATCGGCGACCACAATGTGATCCGGGAAAATGTAACCATCCATCGGGGTACCGTCCAGGATCGTTCTGAAACCACTATCGGCGATCACAATCTCATTATGGCCAATGCCCATATCGGTCACGACAGTATCATTGGCAACCGCACGGTATTGGTTAACAACTCTGCCCTGGCGGGGCATGTGTCGGTGGGGGACTGGGCCATCCTCAGTGGTTATACCCTGGTTCACCAGTTCTGCCAGATTGGCGCCCACAGTTTCACTGGAATGGGTAGTGCCATCGGCAAGGATGTGCCGGCTTACGTTACCGTCAGTGGTGCTCCGGCGCAGGCCAAGGCCATCAACCTGGAGGGGCTGCGGCGGCGTGGTTTTTCCTCCACGGCTATTGGTCAATTGCGCCGTGCTTTTAAAATACTTTACCGCCAGGGCCTGACCCTGGATATCGCCCTGCAACGCCTGGAATCAATGGCGGACAAGACGCCGGAAGTCCTGGTGTTTATAGAATCCATCAGGGCCTCCGAGCGCGGTATCGTTCGCTAGTGACTAACTGAGCATGGCCGCTAGCCTGCGCATTGCTGTGGTCGCTGGTGAAGCCTCCGGTGATTTGCTGGGCTGCCGCGTCATCAGCGCTCTCCGGGCTCGCAGTAAAGACCTGGTGGTAGAGGGGGTAGGGGGACCGCAGATGGAATCCCAGGGCCTGCAAAGTATGTTCCCGATGGAACGTCTGTCGGTGATGGGTTTGGTAGATCCTCTAAAGCGGCTGCCTGAACTGTTGCGCATACGCCGTTCGCTGCACCGCTATTTTCGGGATAATCCACCCGATATTTTCCTTGGCATTGATTCACCGGATTTCAATCTGCCGCTGGAGCGCAAACTGCGGCGCACCGGAGTACCCACCGCACATCTGGTGAGCCCCTCGGTCTGGGCCTGGCGCCAGGGCAGGGTTCGCAGCATACGCAAGTCCGTGGACCTGATGCTGTGCCTGCTGCCCTTTGAAACGGATATTTACCGGCGCAACGATGTGCCCGTGCGGTTTGTCGGTCACCCCCTGGCGGACGAGATATCCCATAGCCCCGACCGGGCCGCAGCGAGAGCCAGCCTGGCTCTTGCTCCGCAGGGAAAAGTGCTCGCCCTGCTGCCCGGCAGCCGTGCGGCGGAAATAGCGGCGCTGGCGCCCCTGTTTCTGCAAGTGGCGGACTTGCTGTGGCGGCACAACCCACAATTGTCCTTTGTCCTTCCAGCGGCGAATGCAGAGCGCGGGAATGAACTCAGGCAGTTGCTGCGAGCCTATCCGCAATTGCCTGTGACCCTGATACAGGGGCAGTCCCGGGAGGCCATGACGGCGGCGGATGCCGTGTTGCTGGCCTCGGGCACGGCGACCCTGGAAGCCGCCTTGCTTAAGCGTCCTATGGTGGTGGCCTATCGTATGGGGGCACTGTCCTGGTTGCTGTTATCAAAGCTGGTGCGTACGGAGTACGTTGCCCTGCCCAATATCCTGGCCGGCAAAGCGCTGGTGCCGGAATTGCTGCAGGGCGAGGCAACGACCGCTGCTCTGCTGTCCGCGCTGGCGCCGCTACTAGCTGGCCCCGATGGGGTGCCAGGAAGTACTCTGGAAGCATTTGACGCGATGCACCGGGAATTGCAGCGCGACTGCGCTGTCGAAACGGCTACAGCGTTGCTGGACCTGGTAGCCACCCGCAGGAGGAGCAATGCAGGATCTGTTTAAAGTGGATTACCACGGCCCCGATTTGGCGGGGGTAGACGAGGTGGGGCGAGGCCCGCTGGCCGGGGATGTAGTCGCCGCCGCAGTGATTCTGGATCCGCAACGTCCTGTTGCTGGCTTGCGTGATTCCAAGAAGCTCTCCCCGCGACGTCGCCTCGAACTGGCCGGGCTTATCAAGGAGCGCGCACTGGCCTGGTCAGTCGCCAGGGCCAGTGTTGCCGAGATTGACGAGCTCAATATTCTGCAGGCTTCCCTGCTGGCGATGCACCGGGCTGTGCAGGGCCTGGCCCTGCAGCCAGGCTACGTACTGGTGGACGGCAATCGTTTACCTCGCTGGGACTACCCAAGTGAGCCGGTGGTGAAGGGTGATGACCGGGTGCCCGCTATTGCAGCCGCGTCCATACTGGCCAAGGTCCAACGCGACAGTGAGCTTATCGCCCTGGAAGATGAGTACCCGGGCTACGGCTTTGCCTCGCACAAGGGGTATCCCACAGCCGCCCATTTGCAGGCCCTGCAAACCCTGGGCGTGACGCCGGTGCACCGGCGCAGCTTCGGTCCGGTAAAAAAAATACTGGCGGGCGCTTAGCTGCGGTACAACATTGGTGACAAGCGGCGTAGAATCATTGCATGACTGATTTTGTTCATCTTCGCCTGCATACAGAGTACTCCCTGGTCGACGGCCTGGTCCGGATCAAACCCCTGGTCAACAGGGTGGCCGAAATGGGTATGCCCGCCGTGGCGATTACCGATGTCTGTAATTTCTATGGCCTGATCAAGGCCCACAAAGCCGCGTTTGCCGCCGGCATCCAGCCGATTTTCGGGGTGGATTTGGTGGTGATGGATGACGACGATCCTGAGAGGGCCTATCCCCTGTGTCTGCTGGCGATGAACCAGTCCGGTTATCACAACCTGACCTTGTTGATATCGCGGGCCTACACCGAAGGCCAGTACCTTGGCATGCCCTATGTCAGCAAGACCTGGCTGGCTGAGCACACAGAAGGCGTCATAGCCCTGTCCGCAGGTGCTGCTGGCGATGTCGGGCAGGCCCTGTTGGGAGAGCGACAGGAGCAGGCGATTGAGCGCGCTCGCTACTGGATGCAGCTGTACCCTGGCCGTTTTTACCTGGAGTTACATCGCACCGGTAGGGAGGGGGACGAGATACACTTGCACGCGGCGGTGAAGCTGGCGCAGGAATTACAGTGTCCGGTAGTGGCCACTAACGATGTGCGTTTCCTGGACGCCAAAAATTTTGAAGCCCATGAGGCCCGGGTCTGTATTGGTGAGAGCCGCACCCTGGACGACCCGCGTCGGGCGCGCCTGTATACGGAGCAGCAGTACCTGCGTACTCCCGCAGAGATGGTCGAGCTGTTCTCTGATATCCCCGAGGCGCTGGCCAACAGTGTCGAGATTGCCCGCCGTTGCAGCGTGGTGCTGGAATTGGGTAAGCCCTACCTGCCTGATTATCCGGTGCCGGCAGGGCTGACTATGGACCAGTTTTTCCGCCAGTTGTCCCACGAGGGCCTGGACCGGCGTCTGGAGGAGCTGTTTGACAGCGCTGCAGCAGACTTCGCCGAGCGACAGCATCTCTATCGCGAGCGCCTGGATTTTGAGCTGGAGACCATTATCCAGATGGGTTTTCCCGGCTACTTCCTGATCGTTATGGATTTTATTCGCTGGGCCAAGGAACACGATATTCCGGTGGGGCCGGGGCGGGGTTCCGGTGCCGGCTCGCTGGTGGCCTACGGCCTGGAAATTACCGACCTGGACCCCATTGAGTACGATTTACTGTTCGAGCGTTTTCTTAACCCGGAGCGGGTTTCCATGCCTGACTTCGACGTCGACTTCTGTATGGAGAAGCGCGACCGGGTGATCGATTATGTCGCCGAGACCTATGGTCGCGAGGCGGTTTCCCAGATCATTACCTTTGGCACCATGGCCGCCAAGGCGGTGGTGCGGGACGTGGCCCGTGTGCAGGGCAAGTCCTATGGCCTGGCGGACAAGTTGTCCAAGATGATTCCTTTTGAAGTGGGCATGACCCTGGAAAAGGCCCTGGAGCAGGAGGAAGCATTGCGCGAATTCCTGTCCGCGGACAGCCAGGCCCACGAAATTTGGGATATGGCGGTGCAGCTGGAAGGTGTGGTGCGAAATGTGGGCAAGCACGCCGGTGGTGTGGTGATTGCCCCTTCCAAGCTCACTGACTTTTCACCCCTGTACTGTGATGAGACCGGCTCCGGGTTGGTAACCCAGTATGATAAAGGGGATGTGGAAGAAGCCGGCCTGGTGAAGTTTGACTTCCTCGGCTTGCGCACACTGACCATCATCGACTGGGCGGTGAAAATGATCAATGGCGTCCGGGAAAAGGCGGGGGAATTGCCGCTGGAAATCCTGCAGATACCGCTGGATGATGTTGCCAGTTTTGATCTGCTCAAATCCGCTAAAACCACGGCCGTGTTCCAGCTCGAATCCCAGGGCATGAAAGAACTGATCGAGCGTCTGCAACCGGATTGTTTTGAAGACATTGTGGCCCTGGTCGCCTTGTATCGCCCCGGTCCCCTGCAGTCGGGCATGGTGGACAACTTCATCAACCGCAAGCATGGTCGGGAGGAGCTGTCCTTTCCCGACGTCCAGTACCAGCACGAATGCCTGCAGCCAATCCTGCAACCCACCTACGGCATCATCCTCTACCAGGAGCAGGTGATGCAGATCGCCCAGGAACTGGCGGGCTATACGCTGGGCGGTGCGGATATGCTGCGCCGTGCCATGGGTAAGAAAAATTCCGAGGAGATGGCCAAGCAGCGGACCGTGTTTGAGGAGGGCGCCAGGGACAGGGGGGTAGATGGCACCCTGGCAATAAAGATCTTCGACCTGGTGGAAAAATTCGCCGGTTACGGTTTCAACAAGTCTCACTCGGCGGCCTATGCACTGGTCTCTTACCAGACTGCCTGGCTCAAGACGCACTATGCGGCCCCTTTTATGGCAGCGGTGATGAGCTCGGAAATGGACAACACGGACAAGATTGTAGTGTTTGTCGATGAGTGCAAGCGCATGAAGCTGTCGCTCAAATTGCCGGACGTTAATGAAGGCCAGTACAGGTTCACGGTAAATGTGGACGATGAAATTATTTATGGTCTTGGGGCGATCAAGGGCCTGGGCGAAGGGCCGGTTGAAAATTTATTGCTGGCCCGCAGTGAAGGCGGTGCCTTTACCGACCTGTTTGATTTTTGTGCCCGTACCGATCCGCGCAGGGTCAATCGCCGCGCCATTGACGCACTGATCCGCTCCGGTGCCTTCGATTCCCTTAAGGCGGAGCGCTGGGTATTGATGGCAACTCTGGAAGACGCACTAAAAGCCGCCGAACAGAGTGCCAGCAATCGCGACAGCGGCATCGACGATCTCTTTGGGGAGGTGGTGCCCAGTCAACAAAACGGCACTGATGATGTCTATGCGCCGTTTCGTGCAGTGCGTGAATGGACAGACAAAGAGCGCCTGGGTGGCGAGCGGGATACCCTGGGGCTCTATATTACGGGCCATCCCATCGACGAATACAAAAAGGAAATACGCAAGTTTGCCCCTAACCGTATCGCCGACTTGCGCGCCGACCGCAAGGGCAACCAGTTGATTGTCGGCTTGATTATGGCAACGCGTACCATGAACACCCAGCGTGGCACTATGGCCGTGATGACCCTTGACGACAGCAGCGCCCAGATGGAGGTGACACTGTTTGGCGACACCTACATGGAATTCCGGGAGATGCTGGTGAAGGATACCATCGTCATCGCCGAAGGCCGGATATCCATGGATGAAAGAAGTGGCAAGCTGGCAATGCGAGCCAGTAGCTTGCGCAGCCTGGTTGATGCTCGCCAGAGTTACGCCTCGAACCTGACTATTGAGGTGAGTGCCGAGCGCGTTAACGACCAGTTTACCGACCTGTTGGAGAAAACGCTAACCGGGGCGGGAGGCGGTCGTTGTCCAGTCTCAATTATTTATCGACAGCCCCACAATTCGGCACAGTTCAGGCTTGGATCCCGCTGGCAGGTTATTCCCAGTGATGAGTTGATGCAGGAATTGCGTGACGTGGTGGGTGCCGAAGGGGTTGCCCTTAAGTATCGCTAATTATTCTGTGAGCAAACTACGGGGCGGGCGGGTAGTACACCTGTGTGTCTTATAAAAACCTGGAGAAAACTACAATGCTATTGCAAGACAAGGTCGTTATTGTTTCTGGAATCGGTCCGGGCCTGGGTCAGGAGTTGTCCACCCTGGCAGCGAAGGAAGGCGCTTCCGCAGTGGTGCTGGCCGCCCGCACCGCGGCTAAACTGGATGTGGCAGAGCAGGAAATTATGGACCTGGGTCTGGGCACCAAAGTTCTGAAAGTGCCTACGGATATAGCCAATGAGGATCAGTGTCGGGTATTGGCAGATCGTACCGCTGAGGAATTCGGGCGCATCGATGTGCTGTTCAACAGCGCCTATGACCCGGGCAGCTTTGAGCCGATTGAAGAAGCGAGCATGGACGGCTGGCGCAGGGCCATGGATGTCAACTTTTTTGGCACCATGAACCTGACCCAGGCCTGTGTAAGCCATATGAAGAACAGTGGTGGCGGTGCCATTGTGATGATTGCGACCATGGTCGAGCACAAGCCGCTGGCGACACAGGGCGGTTACGGCTCTTCCAAATCCGCCCTGCGCTGCGCGACCAAACACCTGGCTCTGGAGCTGGGTAAGTACAATATTCGTGTGAACAGTTGCCACATGGGGTGGATGTGGGGCCCCAGCGTAGAAGGCTATTTCGGCTGGCAGGCGCAGGTGACCGGCAAAAGCCAGGCGGATCTGATCGCCGAGGTTACGCGCAGTATACCGCTGGGCGTGATTCCCGATGATGGTGAGTGTGCCAAGGCGGCGTTGTTTTTCGGCTCGGACTACTCCAGCGTGGTGACCGGGGCGGCACTTGATGTCAACGGTGGCGAGTACATGCCCATTTGATCGGGCCCCTAAAACCAGAGAGAACAAATTATGGCTGATATGGATAAAGTTGAAGCGGCGGTTTTTCGCCGCCTGTTGGAACACCTGGACAACCGTAAGGACGCGCAGAATATCGACCTGATGAACCTCGCGGGGTTCTGCCGCAACTGTCTTTCCAAGTGGTATATGGCCGCCGCCGAGGATGCCGGGCTGGAGGTCGACTACGACCAGGCCAGGGAGCGTGTCTATGGCATGCCCTATGGGGAGTGGAAGGAAAAGTACCAGACTCCGGCCACTGCGGAGCAGAGGGCGGCCTTTGAGGACAAGAAACCAGGGTAACGCGCTGCGGGGGGCGGTCTGGAGCTAATGAATGGCAGGCTGCTGTGACTGATGTTTGGTATGCCGCCAGCCGCGGTACACGGATGGCTGTGGAAGAGCTGTAGGTGAGAGAGGCCCACACATGGGCCCCGGGTAGGAATGGCGGAGCCGTCCGGTAAAAAAGGTCCACAAAAGAGCCCAGGGTGGGCATGACGGAGCCGTCCGGTACACAAGGTCCACTTAAGGGCCTGGGGTTCGAACCGCAAGTGGACCTTGTGTACCGGGCTGCGGTTGCAGCGGTAGCAGTGGATGTTACGCGCCTTCGCCAAACCCCTTAAGCAAGTACCATTAGGCCTAAAGCGGCCCGTACGGAAGGAAGCGGTTATCGTTTACTTCGCGTAGCCACTGCAGCAGATCTCTTTCAAGCCGGACGCCACGCTGACGCAGGATCTTGGCCAGGGGAATAACCGGGGATTTATCACCGGCTTCCCAGCCAGGCAGGTTTTCCGCGACAGCGAAAAAACGAATCAGGTGTAATACGTCCTCGTCGGGCAGTGGCTCTGCGGCTGTACGCCACAGGCCATGATCGATTTGCATCAAGCCTGCCAGTACCTGCTTGTCATCGTCAGCCAGCAGTTGGTCCAGGTCTGGCAGTTGGCCTGCGCGGCTGTAGGCGATGAGACGCTCAAGTAAAGCGGGTTGCAGCTGGATTGCGCTGTCTGTTGTCCCGACATTGGGATCCCAGGAACCTAGAGACATAGCTTGTATTGCCACAGAGAAACGAACGGGTAGTGTACCCAAATTTCGGGCGGCACGGGAAATTTGAAGAAGCGGGGTAGGGGCACCCCGCCTGCTGTTAGCTGTCGCTGCTAATCATCTTCCGAAAGTACCTGTAGCGACTGGTGTAAGGTTCCAGTGCTTCGTCGGCAGTGCGCTGCAGGACAGATGAAATGGTATCCCAGGAGCTATGCTGTTCATCATTGGCGGCAATCTGCTTGCCCAGCTCATTGATGCCGTCACCGATGGCGGTGGCGCTCTCTATGGTGGCTTGCAGGAGGAACATTTCGGCCATCACCAGGTCGTTGACTGTCCTTCTTACGCGGTTGTCTGGCGTATCATTTGTTTGCATGACCGTCTCTCCTGTAGCGTTGATGTAGCGAACAGGGCGCTTTGCTGCATTCTCGCCCGGTTATTCCTATGCACTTTGATGGTGCAGTAGCATTTGCTTATGCCCATGGGCGGGGCAAATTGGGTGCGATTTCCCCGTTTTCAAGCCTTACGCTGAATAGTAAGCAATCCTTGTGCCAAGGCGACGCAATCATAGGCAAATTTTATGACAGTGCAATGAAAAGTAGCTCTTATTGCCCGTAAATAGTGCACTTTTCCGCCGCGCTTGAAATTATTCCCATATAGTCAATACTGACTGGCAGTGCCACCTACTTTATTGTTGTCCTCTTACGGAGAAACCTATGCATTTTCGACGTTTGCTCAAGCCCGCTATGGCGTGCATGAGCCTGATACTCGCAGCGCCAGCCCTGGCGGCGGAGAAACCCAATATTCTCATTATCTGGGGGGATGATATCGGTATCACCAATATCAGCGCCTACAGCGATGGGATTATGGGTTACCACACACCCAATATTGACCGAATTGCCAGTGAGGGCATGCGCTTTACCGATTACTACGGTGACCAGAGTTGTACCGCCGGCCGCTCCAGTTTCATTACCGGGCAGTCACCCCTACGAACTGGCCTGAGCAAGGTGGGTTTGCCGGGTAGTGAAATGGGTCTCCAGGACCGGGATATCACCATCGCCGAAGTCCTGAAAACACAAGGTTATGTGACTGGCCAGTTTGGCAAAAATCACCTGGGAGACAAGGATGCGTTCCTGCCCACCAATCACGGCTTCGATGAATTCTTTGGCAACCTTTACCACCTGAATGCTGAGGAGGAGCCGGAGGATGTCGATTATCCCAAGGACCCCCGTTTTGCCAAGATGTTTGGCCCAAGGGGGGTGATTCGCTCCTTTGCCGATGGGCGCATAGAAGACACCGGGGCACTCACTCGCAAGCGGATGGAAACAGCGGACGAGGAATTCGCGGCGGCCGCCAGGAAGTTCGTAGAGAAAGCGGTGAAGGCAGATAAACCGTTTTTTGTCTGGCTTAATACCACGGGCATGCACTTTCGCACCCATCCGGCAGCTAAACACCTGGGCAAGTCAGGGCAGGATTTTTACAACGATGTGATGGTGGCCCACGACGAGTTGGTTGGGCAGATGCTGGACCAGTTGGATGAACTGAAAATCGCTGATAACACCATTGTGTTTTATTCAACGGACAATGGTGTGCACTTCAATACCTGGCCCGATGCGGGGATTACGCCGTTTCGCAGTGAGAAAAACACCAACTGGGAGGGCGCCTACCGGGTACCTGCGATGGTTCGCTGGCCAGGGAAAATCAAGCCCGGCCAGGTTTCCAATGAAGTGATGTCCCACCTGGACTGGATGCCTACACTGGCGGCGGCGGCCGGCGATAAAACTTTGAAAGAAGACCTGCTTAAAGGTCGTCGTGTGGGCAGCAAAAATGCCAAGCTGCACCTGGACGGATATGACTTCCTGCCCTACTTCACGGGACAGGCGAAGACTGCTCCGCGACGGGAGTTTATTTACCACAGCGACGAGGGTATGCCAGTCGGTGTGCGGGTGAATGACTGGAAAATCGTGTATGCGGAGAATCGCGCTAAAACCATGGCGCTGTGGGCTGAACCGTTTATTACACTGCGTATGTTCAAGATATTCAATCTGCGGCGCGACCCCTTTGAACGGGCGGATCATAATTCCAACACCTACTGGGACTGGATGATAGACAAGGCGCCACAGGGCTATCTGGGTTCCGCAGCGACCGTTATGTACCTGCAGACTTTCGCGGCCTACCCCCCTAGCCAGAAGCCGGATTCATGGTCTATTGACAAGCTCACGGACAAATACCTCAATACCGAGTGAGCCATCAAGCGCGGCAATGCCATGCTGGTGTTTGCCGCGTATCTGGTGCACAACGCTAGGACTTCATATTCTCCGGCCCCCAATAGGCCTTCATGCTATTGACCTTGCCCTCGTGGTTGAACTCAAACACGTCGATGATATCGATGGTGACGCCCGGCATTTGTACCTGGAAGGGAAAGGCCACGGCATTGCCGCTGCAGCGTGGTTCGCCGCTGAGGACCAGCTTGGCGCCGGATTGCAGGGCGCCTTCGTAAAACGCGCACACGGCCTCAATGCCGTCGTGAACGTCGGTGCCTACCGGGTCTTCAACCCTGGCATCATCCGAGTAAATCTCCCTGATGATGTCCAAATCCTGCTTGTCAAAGGCTTCCACGTACTTGTGAACCATGGCGATCTTGTCGTTGATTTCCATTGTCTTGTTCTCTTGGTTAGTAGCCACACAGGGTGGCGTAGCGATCCTTGTGAAAACCGGTGTCACCGAAAACCTGCATCGCCACGCGTGCGCGCTTCAGGAAGAAACCGATTTCCAGTTCATCGGTAACGCCGATACCACCGTGCATTTGCACGGCTTCATTGGTGACCAGCTTTACCAGTTCATTCAATTTTGCTTTTGCCAGGCTTGCCATCAGCGGCAGTTGCTCTGGTGCGTCGTCCACCGTGGACAGTGCCTGCAGCAGTACAGAGCGGCACAGTTCAATTTCTGACTGGATGTGCGCAGCCCGGTGTTGCAGGGCCTGGAAAGAACCAATCAGCGCGCCGAACTGTTCCCGCTCCTTCAGGTACTCCACCGTGCGACTAAAAGCTTCCAGCGCATAGCCCATCATTTCGGCCGAGATAGCCACGCGGCCGCGGTCCAGCACCGGTTCCAGGGTGCTCCAGCCAGCGCCGATTTCACCAATGACATTGCCGGTGGGTACGGTAACGTTGTCGAACTCGATGTTGGCGGCGTTACGACTGTCGGTCATGATGGTGCGCAGGCAACTGATACCCGCTGATTCGCGGTCAACCAGCAACAGGGTCAGGCCTTCGCTGTCGCGTTCTGCGCCGCTGGTGCGCGCCACAACGATGAGTTTGTCAGCGCTGTGGCCGTCGAGTACGAAGCACTTCTTGCCATTGACGATAAAGTTATCGCCCTGCTGTTGCGCGGTGGTGGCGATATATGCCGGCCTGTGATGATGAGATTCCTCCAGCGCCAGGGCCAGGGTGAGCTCGCCGGACGCGATGGCGGGCAGGAGAGCTTGCTTCTGTTCTTCACTACCGGCCAGCAGTATCGCGGAGGCACCGACGACTGCGGATGCCAACAGGGGGGAGGCGGTCAGCGTGCGGCCCGTTTCTTCCAATACCACTCCCAGCCCCAGGAACCCGAATTCCAGGCCGCCGTAGGCTTCGGGCAGGATGATGCTGGCCCAGCCCATTTCTGCCATCTGTTGCCACAGGTCCTGGGCATAACCCAATGGGTCGCTATCGTCGCGCAGTTTGCGCAGTGTTTCGACCGGGGCCTGGCTGTTCAGGAAGTCCCGGGCGGTATCCTGTAGCAGGCGTTGTTCTTCATTCAGTACCAATGCCATGGTTGTCCGCTCCTATGACTGTGGCAGTTCGAGAATGCTCTTGGCGACCACGTTGAGCTGGATCTCCGAGCTACCCCCGGCGATGGTCATGGCCTTCGACATTGCCCACAGCCTTACTGTGTCGATTTCCTGGGGTGTAAAGCCATCACCTTCCCAGCCCAGGCCGCGACTGCCCATGATGGCCAGCAGCAGCTCACTCTTGGTCTGCTCGGCTTCGGTTCCCACGTATTTCATGACCAGGGGGGCTGCGCTGCGGATGCCCTCGGCTTTTTCCTCGAAAGTGCGAAAGTGGGTTAGGCCGACGGCATGCATCAGCATGTCGTACTCCACCAGGTCATTGCGCAGGCGTGCGTCGGCGATCTTGCCGTCTTCGAATTCCAGGTATTCCCGGGCTGCCATGTTTGGCGCCAGTACGTGCCGGGGGGTGTCACTACCCATCTCCGCCATCAGTTTGCGCTCGTGCACCAGCAGGGCCTTGGCCACCGACCAGCCCTTGTTCAGTTCACCTATCAGGTTCTCCTTGGGCACCTTCACATTGTCAAAGAAGGTCTGGCAAAATTCGGATTCACCACTGATCAGGGCGATAGGTGATGTACTGATACCGGAGTCGTCCATATCGATCAACAGGAAGCTGATGCCTTCCTGTTGCTTGACGTTGGGGTCAGTGCGTACCAGGCAGAAAATCCAGTCACATTTGTCCGCAGCAGTGGTCCAGATTTTGCTGCCGTTGACCAGGAAATGGTCGCCAATGTCCTCGGCCTTGCACTGCAGGCTGGCCAGGTCTGAACCGGCGCCAGGTTCGGAGTAGCCCTGGGCCCAGCGGGTTTCGCCGTTTACGATGGCGCGAATGTGCTGCTGTTTCTGCTGCTCGTTACCGTATTCCAGTACCGCTGGTCCCAGCATCCACAGTCCAATACCAAAAACCGGCGCGCGCGCCTTGATGGCTTTCATTTCTTCTTTCAGGATGCGGGCTTGTTTGGCGCTCAGCTCACCGCCGCCATATTGCGTGGGCCACTCGGGAGCGGTCCAGCCCTTGTCTCGCATGCGCTCGAACCAGAGCTGGGCATCCTCGCTGGGGAATGTTCCCCGGCGACCGCCCCAATACTGGTCTTCGGGTCTCATGGGCTGGCGCTGCGACTGGGGACAGTTGGCCTCCAGCCATTCGCGCACTTCCAATCGAAACTTATCCAGGTCTTCCAAAATCTCTCTCCTGATCGGTACCGTCACTGCTCCCTCCTGTGAAACATGTAGAGCCGGGGCTTGCCGCGGTGGCCGTATAATACGGGGGCAGCTTGAGCAGATAAAGGTACAGCACACCCAGCACAAGGCAATGGCTTAAAAAGTCAGCCCGAGTTGATGAAATACGACAAAAAATGGACTGTTTGAAACATCTCGCAACGGTTTATTGCCCCGTACCATTGTGATTGACCCCTTGAAACGCGGTGGGCATGCTGCTGTATTGACTCTGGGAGTAACACGATGCAACGTTTTAAAGGCAAAATTGTGCTGGTAGCAGGTGCCGGTAGCGGCATAGGCAAGGCGAGTGCCCTGCGCATAGCACAGGAGGGGGGCTCAGTGTTTTGTGTCGACCTGAACGCGGCGGCTGTTGAGGCAACAGCAGCGGAGATTAGCGCGGCGGGTTCAGAGGCTACATCCCACGTTTGTGATGTGAGTGATGAGGGCAGTGTGCAGGCCTGTATCGAAGCCTGTATAGCGCGTTATGGCAGTCTTTACGGCCTGGTGAATATGGCGGGCATCCTGCGTTTCGATGATACCGCCGAGTTGCAGACAGGAGACTGGCAAAAGGTTATTGATATCAACCTCACCGGTACCATGTTCCTGTGTCGCGCCGTACTGCCGCATTTGCTGGAGACCAGGGGCAGTATTGTGAACGCCGCTTCCACCGCCTCACTGGCGGGCCTGCCCTGTGGTGTGGCCTATTCAGCCAGCAAAGGCGGAGTGCTGGCGATGACCCGCAGCATTGCGGTGGAATATGCCAAACGCGGGGTGCGCGCCAACTGTATCTGCCCGGGAGATATCAATACCGGGATGACCGACAACATCGGTTTCCCCGAGACCATGGATTTTGAATTGATGCCCCGCATCATGTCGCTGACTGGCGCCAAGGGTCCCGAAGTTGTGGCGGGTGTGATCGCTATGCTGGTCTCTGAGGATGGTGTGCATATCACCGGGGAAGAGATCAGGGTTGACGGCGGCACCTTGTCCTGAGGGTTCCGGCCACACCTTGTTACTCTCCCTGTACCTCAAACGCCTGGTAAAAAGCCCGGATGCGTTTGGCGTTAGCCCCGATATCACCTTCTCCCACCCGCGAAACGGAGCGCAGGTCCAGCAGCGCGCCATTGGCGTTACCGCGCACGCGGATGACGATGTCATCCTTGAAGCCCATGACGCGAGTCGTTTCCACGGCTTCAATCACGCCTGCGTTGCGATCCTGGTGATAGATATTCCAATCCAACCGGGCTGCCACGTCCAGGGCGCGGGTAAAGGCGTCATCGATGGACAGGCTGCTGTGCAGGGTTTTCAGGTCCGGGTAGGCTTCGATCTGCTGGCGGAGAGTCTCCGGATTAACGTCCAATGTATTGCTGCCCTCGCCACGCTGCTCCTGGGCTATGGTGAAGGCCGGGGGATTCTCAGTGTCAGTGGTGATGTCATGAATACGGGGATAATCACCCCCGGCGGTCAGTGACAGCAGCAGTAGCGTTCCCGGCAGGGCGATAAGGCCCCGCTGCAGGATGTTTTTGCGCCAGGCAGCAAAGCGGGGCAGCAACAGCAGAGTGATGCAGATTATCATCACCAGCGTGGCGCCCAGGCAGGCCAGGGCGTACAGCATCAGCCCCTGTTGCCAGGCACCGGAACGTACTGTGAATACTGAGACCGGCAGTAATAGCAAAAAGGTAATGGCCAGGTAGCCGGCCCAGTTCACCAGCACGGGTGGGTTGTTGCGTTCATTCATCGTGGTTTCCTAATCGATGCTATTGGTTGAGGGGCCAAGAATACTACCCGGGCCGGACGCTGGCGAGGCCTGATACTGGTTCAATTGGGTAGCCCTGCGGCGTCTTTAGCGGCCTGTTATTTGAGCTCTGCAGAGCCTTCTGATCTACTGGCGCGCAGTTACTATCGCGGCCTGCCGGCAGGCACTGCGAACTCGGCAAAAATCGATAGGAGATTGGCAAGCTATGGGAAGAGTAGACGGTAAAGTGGCCATTGTAACCGGTGGCGCCAGCGGTATGGGCAAGGCCGACGCACAGTTACTGGCAGCAGAGGGCGCCAGGGTGGTGGTGGCGGACCTCAATGAGGCAGACGGCCAGGCGGTTGCGGCAGCTATTGGCGACAACGCTATCTTCCTGCGCCTCAATGTGACTGACGAGGATAACTGGAAGTCGGTGATTGCCGCCACAGTCGAGAAATTTGGCCAGCTCGATATCCTGGTGAACAATGCGGGCGTTATTGCGCTGGGCACTATTGTCGATACCGAGCTGGAATCCTGGCGCATGGTTAACTCAGTTAACAGTGACGGCGTATTCCTGGGGTGCAAGCATGCCATTCCTGCTATGGCAGAGTCCGGAGGGGGTTCAATCATCAATATGTCCTCGGTGGCGGCCATCCATGGTCAATCCTTCGTCGCCGCCTATACCGCCAGTAAAGGCGCGGTGCGTGCCCTGACCAAGAATATCGCCATGTTCTGCAAGGAGCAGAAAAATGGGATTCGCTGCAACTCCGTGCACCCGGACGGGGTGAAGACGCCAATGGTGGTGAAAGTTGCGACCGGCAACGACACCGCCACGCAGGAGGAAATCGAGGAAATCGGCAAGTTTGGCAATATGTGTGAGCCTGAGGATGTGGCCAACCTGGTGCTGTTCCTGGCCTCCGAAGAATCCCGCTTTATCAATGGCACTGAGATGCTGATCGACAATGCATCCACCATTACACCGCCACTGGGTGTCTGAGCGCTGAGCACAGGAGCCTGTAATGGAAAAGCTACTTTATCCGGTTTGGAAAAATGACGCCCTGAGTGGGGATGAATTTCGCGATGAACTCCTGCAACAGCTGGCGCCGCAACTGGCGGGCATGGATGCGATCCACAGCCTGCGTGTCTGCGTGGCCGATAGCGCTGTCGCGGACGGGGCAGGGCGCCGTATGGAAAGCCACGCGCCGGTGCCGGATGCCATGCTGTCGCTGTGGGTGGACTATGCCGGTGACGCGCAGCAGTGGGAGCCCTTGATCGACGCCCACGTCAGCCGCAGGAAAGGCTACCTGGTGGCGGAGGCAGAGCCCCTGGTCAACCAGCAGCAGCATCCCACGGCGCCCGGAGAGCGGATGTATGGCATGTGCCATGTGGTGTTCATGTCACCGCCGGCGGCCATGGACAGGGATGACTGGCTGGCCGTCTGGAAAGACAGCCACACGCAGATAGCCATCGACACCCAGTCTACCTTTGGCTATCGCCAGAACCTGGTAGTGCGCTGCCTGAGCGACGACACACTCCCCTGTCACGCTGTGGTAGAGGAGAACTTCCCTCCCGAGGCTATGACTTCAGATCACGCGTTCTATGCCACCGGTGGTGATGAGGCTGTGTTGCAGGCGAATATGACGGCGATGATGGACAGCGTTGCGCGCTTTATCGACTTTGAACACATCGACGTTATCCCCATGAGTGAGTACCTGGTCAAGCCGCTGTGAGTCCGGGGACAGATTTGAAATCGAAATCCGGGGACAGATTTGAAATCTGTCCCCAAGCAACCCTTAAAGCTCTTTCATCATCTCTTTAAGGCTGTCCTGCCAGTCTGGAGGAACGTCTCCAGTCAGTGAGATGTACCTGGCTTTGTTCAGCAGAGAGAAAGCAGGTCTTTTGGCTGGTGTCGGATACTCTGAGGTCGGAATTGGTTTAACCGGCACGGTCTTTTCAAGCAAGCCCATCTCCTGGCCATTAGCAATGATCTGTTCTGCAAACCCATGCCATGAGCACTGGCCGGAATTACTGAAGTGGAACAGCCCCTGCGCCTGCTTTTGCAGCAGCTTCACCAGGGCATTGCTCAAGTCAGTGGTCCAGGTAGGCGATCCAATTTGATCGGCGATGACTTTAAGCTCAGGGTGTCTGGAGGCAAGATCGAGCATGGTTTTGACAAAGTTATTGCCATTGGCCCCATAAAGCCATGCAGTCCGCACAATAAGCCAGTCTTTGGCAAACTCCTGGATTTTTTGCTCGCCCTCGTATTTGGTTTGGCCATAAACCCCCAGCGGGCTGGCTGCAGCGTCCTCCTTATAAGGAGTGGCTTGCTCCCCGGAAAAAACAAAGTCTGTGGAAATATGAACTAGCTTGTAGTTGTACTCTATAGAAAGCCTGGCAAGGACTTCAGCCCCGGTGACGTTAACCTTGTAGGCAGCATCCTGCTCGGACTCGGCCTTGTCCACCGCCGTGTAAGCAGCACAGTTGATCACAACGCCTGGTTTTTGTTGCTCGAGAATGGCTTTGACAGAATCGGGGCTGGTGATATCACAGTCAGGGATATCGACACCAAACTGCTCAATATTATTCTTCTGCAGAACCTTCTTGAGGTCCTGCGCCAGCATGCCGTTGCAGCCTATGATTAGAATCTTCATCAAACATCTCATTTAAATTAGTTATTAACATTAAGTTCAAGCCTCTTGTAAGGCCCTGATGCGGTCATCCAGAGGCGGATGGGAGCGAAACAGGCCGGAAATACCCTGTTTCAGCTGCTCGCTGATACCAAACGCGGTCAGTTCACCGGGCAGGTCCTGGGGCTGGTTCTGCTCCATCTGCAGCCGTTGCAGGGCGGCGATCATGTGCGTAGGGGTAGTCAGTGTTGCCCCGGCATGGTCAGCTCGATATTCCCGCCAGCGGGAGAACCAGAACACGATGGTGCTGGCCAGGAAACCCAGTACCAGCTCAGCGACTATGGTCACTACGAAGTAGCCAATACCGTAGCCGCGCTGGGTCTTGAACACCACCCGGTCTACCGTGTGGCCGATGATACGGGCCAGGAACATGACGAAGGTATTGACCACGCCCTGTATCAGGGTGAGTGTCACCATGTCGCCGTTGGCGACGTGCCCGATCTCGTGGGCCATGACAGCCTTGACCTCTTCCGGCTGGAAGCGGCTCAGTAGGCCGGCACTGACGGCCACCAGGGCGGCATTGCGGTTCCAGCCGGTGGCAAAGGCATTGGCGGCTTCGGAGGGGAAGATACCCACCTCAGGCATGCCGATACCCGCTTCCTCAGACAGCTCCTTCACCGTGTCCAGCAACCACTGCTCGTCGCTGTTGCGCGCTTGCTCGATCATATAAATGCCGGTACCGCGCTTGGCCATCCACTTGGACAGGAACAGGGAGATCAGGGAGCCGCCAAAGCCGAACAGGGCGCAGAATATCAGCAGCGGGCCGAGGTTCAGGTCGACGCCGTTTTGCGCCAGTATGCCCTCCAGGCCCAGCAGGTTAAAAATGATACTGACCAATACCAGCACGGCCATGTTGGTGGCGAGGAATAGAAAAATTCTCATGGGAGCCAGCTTGCCTCTCTTGTCAAAATACGCAGCTTGGACAGCGGCAGCCCGCCCAATGTTGCGGGCGCGTCGCTGTTAGCGTTGGTAATGCTCTGACTTTAACAGATAGGGGCTTAGGGGTGATATTTCAAGCGGTCTCGGGCGATTCCGGGGCAGCGGCCGTAGCTGTTTCCTGCTCCGGGCCAGGTTCTTCCTGTTCTTCCTGTGCGGGATCCTGCGGCAGGGGAATCTCGCTGGCGTCTACCATGGGCTCACCGCGTTCGCTGAGCTGGGCCGCGACGACCTCTCCGCGCAGTTCGAAATCCTTTGAGCTGAGTTCGAACAGCGTATTGATGGCTTCATCCTCGTGCCGGGCGCGCATGACGGCCCGGGCCTCTGTGCCGTCTACCCAGGCCTTGCTTTTGCCCCAGTAGTGTCCGAGTTGATTGCGAATAACATATACGTCAGTCATGGTCATTCCTGGCCCCCGATAATACTGCGCGCAAGTGTAAGCATTTGCTCGGTTCGATGCCAGCCCTGTCCCAGCCCTAGCCCAGCAGGGTATCCTTGGCCTGGTTGATTTTGGCCGCCAGGTAATCGCTGCCGCCGCGGTCTGGATGAATTTTTTGCATCAGTTTGCGATGTGCCGCCACGATTTCCGCCTCGCTGGCACCTTCTTCCAGCCCCAGTACCGCCAGAGCCTCCCGGCGACTCACCGAACCGCCGCTGTCCGGCGCGGCTGGCTGCTCGCCGAAGGGCGCCTCCCCCGGGAAACGCTGTTGCAGGTAGCTTTCCAGCAGCTGCAGGGAGTCATTGTCTTCCCTGGCGCAATAGGCCTGCAGTGCCGCCAGTTGGGACTTGTCCATTTCTGCCAGGCGCCAGCCCTCGAAGTCGCCCTTGAGCACTTCGCCCTGCAGATCGCCACTGTCGTGATCCAGTTGCATGCGCAGTAGAGCCGTCTCCACGGTGGAGCTTTGCCCGCCGGCGGCAGGGGTACTCTGGCCGCGCAGGCTGGCCAGCATGGGAAACAGGCGTATGAGGTGGGGCAGGGACTGGCGCAGTACGACCAACAGGCCGGTGACTGCGGCACCCACCCAGTGCATGCGGCCGGCAAGAGTGAGGCCCACTACCGCCACCAACGAGATTCCCAGTCCCAGCTTGATGTACTCCGCGCGACGTTTGTGGGGCGGGACGGATTGGGCTCGTCGTAGCAATATGTAAATAACGGCAATAACTGCCAGTAGCAGTAGCAATCGAGGCATTGAGAGTCAGCTGTTCAACTGTTGGAGTAGCAGTTTAGCACTATCGCCCGTACGTTTTTCAAGGGCCGCCCGGCCGCCGGCGGCGAAACTGGCCACCGCTCCGAGCAGTGCGGCCAGAGTGTCGGCGCTGCCCCCGTCGAAGCGAGCGTAGGCGCCTCCGCTGAGCTTGGCCATGGTGCTAAAGGTCTGTTCTACCGTGACATCCCGTCCCTCCTGAAAAAGGAACAGGGGGAATTGTAAAATGCCGCATTGACCGGCCAGGTCGCACAGGGTGTCGGGGCTTTCCTCAATGGCATCGCCGATGAATACCAGTGCTTTTACCGGCATTTTGCGGTGCTCTGCCTGGGCGTGGCGTAACAGTCTGGCGATTTGCGTATGCCCGCCTTCACAGCGAACCTGCCCCATCAGGCGTGCCAGCTCAGCGCTGTCTGTCAGCCATCTGCTGGCGCTGAGTTCCCCAAAGCCCCGGTAGTAGCACAGTTGCACGGCCAGTTCGGCTACCTTGCCAGTGGCGCGGAACATTTCCTGCTGCTGCCGGCTGGCCTGGTCCCAGGTGGGCTGACGGCTGGCGGTGGCATCAATGGCGAACAAAAGCCGCGGTTGGCGTGAGACGAACTCCGCGATGGCCTTGCTCTTGTGCAGGAATTGTGTGATTTCCCGGGAGGAGGAGCGTCTGGAGGGTGGTTTAGCCATAGCGCTGCCCGGCCCGAACAGGCCCTCAGTCCGGCGAGTGTTGACTCAGTTTGCCGCTTTCCTGCAATTTCTCCAGGTAGTGGCGGCGCCTCGCCAACTCGGCAATAACCTCAGATAAATCATTGTCGTTGATATTTTTGTCTGTCTCGGTGTTGAGCAGTTGCCAGAGTTTGCGGCTGCAAAGCTCCTCGGCATTAAATTTAACAGTTTCCATATTTCTCTTTCACTTGTCCTTAGTCCGGTACGTGGTAAGTCGCTAACCGGCACAATCCCCGGTTTCATGGCTAGCCCGGGGGTATATTAGTTTTTAAACATTACAATGGCGTGAATATCAAAGCATTGATCTCGCCCAATGAGCACAGCTTACACTGCTCAGGCCTGAAAGGGGAAGGGTGCCTGCCCATCAAATTCAGGGCCCTCCAGTTGTGGTGGCTCTCCCGGGGCCCAGTGTTGCAGGCGAAACCTGGCGACGTACTTGATGGGTGGTGCTGCTTTAAAGTCAGGACGGCAATCGCTCATGCCGACCATCTCTACCCGCAGTTCATTGCTATCAAAGCGCGCCAGTCCATAGCCGTTGGCCGTGGTATCCACAAAACTGAGCCCGGTGTTCGCGCTGTTCGGTCCCAGCCATTTCGCCACGCTTTCCAGTCCCGTTTTGGCGTAGGTATAGGCTGCAAAAACCCCGTCAACCATGGACATATTCCATACCGGTTGGATTTTCCCCTCAGATTCGCTGTACACCAGCGCGGCAAAATCAGGGTGATCCTTGCTGGCTGCTGCCATCAGGTCTTCGAACAGGGGCGAGGAACTGATCCCTGCTACTGAGAAGTCCACGGCAAGCGCTGGTGTATCCATCTTGGCGCTGGCACGGCTGATGGTGCCGGCACCGTGCATATGGTGGTCACCGGACAGGGAAACCACGCCGCTGACTTTGCCTTCCTCCAGTTGGCTCATGAGGTAGTTGACCTCGTAGGGGTAGCCCGCCCAGCCGTCGATATTGAAAATGCTGTCATGGTAGTCGGTTAAGGGCAGGGACGACATATCCAGGCGCAGTGGCAGCAGTGGCACGGCATTGGCCCAGAGTTTCCACGTAGCGTCAGATGTCTGCAGGGCATTCACCAACCACCGGCGTTGTTCCTGGCCAAGCATACTGCCGGGAGCGCGATCCCTGGCCGGGTTCGCCACCGTGCCATCGCCGTAGGGCAGGGTGTCGGGCGGATTGCCGTTGTTATAGGCACTGCCCGCATCGGCGATGGCCACTAATTCCACCGGGTTCAGCGGCAGCCCGAGTGAGGCGGCGAAACCATCCTCCAGGCAGGGTGGACTGCGATAACTGCGGGAGTCAGTCAGTACGATATCCAGGTGTTTGCCCCAGCCCAGTTTGCGGTAGATGCGCAGGCTGTCCACGGCTGCGCTGTTTTGCGCGGCGGCATCGCCACGCAGCGTGGTTGGCTTGAAGTTGTAGGCGGGTTGGTCCTCGAGTTCCTCCAGCACCGCCGGGATATATTCGAACCAGGCCTGGCTGGAGGATAGTTTGCGCTGGGGCTCCAGTACCTGGCTGTCCCCGTAAGTGCTGAAACTCTGGAAGTTATCATTGCAGAACTCGTGGTCGTCCCAGGTGCAGACAAATGGCCAGCTTGCCCGGGCTGCCTGCAGGTGAGGGTCGCTCAGGTAGGTCTGGTAGAGGTGGCGGTAGTCGGCCAGGGACACTGCGTAGCGGTTTTCCTCAGTTTCCTGGCCATCGGGAAAAGACGGTACACGCCTGGATTGGGCGCTGCCGTCGACCCGCTGGTGCCAGCTGCGCTCATAGATAAAGTCTCCCAGGTGCAGCACGAACTGGATACGCTCATCTTCCGGCGCCTTGCGGTCTTCCTCCAGCATGCGCGCCCAACTGCCGTAGTGGGCCTGCTCGAAGCTCTGGCAGCTGGCAAAGGCGAGGTTGACCTTGCGGGCCTGATCGGGAGACGGGGCGGTGCGGGTACGGCCGGTTCTCGATAGCGAATCGCCGCCACCAATAAAGCGGTAGTAGTAGTAAGTGTCCGGGGCCAGGCCATCGATGTAGGTGCGTACGGTGTAGTCACTGGAAGGGCTGGTATGCACCTGGGCCTGCAGCAGGATATCCGTGAAATCGCTATCTGCACTTAGCTGCAGCAACAGGGGCAGCAGCACAGCTTCGCCATCCACCGCAACTGCGGGCAGTGCCCGGGTCCAGAGCATTACCCCATCCGGCTGCGGATCTCCCGAGGCGACACCCTGGGGAAATTCCAGCGCCTGCGTGAGAGCCATCGGGGGTGGAGTCGCCGCGCTCAAGGGAGCAACGGTCAGGAAGAATGTGCTGCTGGATACCAGTTCCAACAGGCTTCTGCGGGTTAAAGGCATAGCTAACGAATCTTTTCACGCGGTGACTGGGTACTGTACTCCAAATATGGCTATACTTGCAGCCTATGGACCTGTTCAGTATTCGTAAAAAACATGCCTTGCCCACAGCGGAAACAGCGCTGCCCGGGCGCGATGACGTTATGCCGGTACCCGCATCGCACTACGTTAACGGCAACCCCCTGCGGGAACCTTTGCCGCAGCATTTATGCCGCGCCATGTTTGGCATGGGTTGTTTCTGGGGAGTGGAACGGAAGTTCTGGCAGATCGAAGGTGTTTATACCACCGCAGCGGGCTATGCCGCTGGCCTCACACCCAACCCCTCCTACCAGGAGGTCTGTTCCGGGCAGACAGGGCACAATGAGGTGGTACTGCTGGTGTTTGATCCCGCCGTGGTCAGCTATGAACAGCTGCTGCGCGCGTTCTGGGAGGGACATAACCCGACACAGGGTATGCGCCAGGGCAATGACATGGGCACCCAGTATCGCTCGGGTATTTACACCTATGATGAGTCCCAGGCTGCTGCTGCTGAAGCATCGCTGCAGGCCTATCAGGTGCGATTGGATGAGGCGGGCTACGGTGCGGTCACCACGGAGATAATGCCGGCGCCGGAGTTCTATTACGCGGAGGATTATCACCAACAATACCTGGCCAAGAACCCCGGTGGTTATTGCGGCCTGGGTGGCACCGGTGTGAGTTGTCCTGAGAGCCTGGCCTTGTAACTCGCTACTAATTGCACTGCGACTTCCTGTTGTTGTGCAATGGCGCACTGGGCCGGGTGGTCGTTCAGTCTGGGCGGCGCTTACTCATCTTCGAATTGCGTTTCCTGGGGTTCGGAATCTTCCAGTTGCTCCATCAGGTTGATGGCTACGCCCACAAAATCTGTATCAGTGATAATGCCCGTTAGCGTGCCCTTGTCGAGTACAGGCAGGCAGCCCAGTTTGTGCTGTTGTAAAAACATGGCGGTACCGCGCAGGCTGGAGTTCTCCTCTGTGGTCTGTACCGGGGTGGTCATGATTGAGGAGACTGCCACGTAGCGCTCCGGGGAGTTGTCCCCCGCGGTATTCAGCACAGTGGAGTCTTCTGCGGCAAGCACATCCCGCTGGGATACCAGGCCCAGCAGGCTGCCATCCTTGTTGACCACCGGTATGTGCCTGATGTGGTGCTCTGCCATCATTTGACGGGCTGTTTCCAGAGTATCGTCGGGCCCCATGGTGTAGGGTTCCCTGGTCATGATCTCGCTAACGGTAAGCATCTTTGTTTCCTGGTATGTGATTTAACTGGCTTGCGTAGCCTAGCGCTCCTTGGCCAATCGCGCCTTGATCGTTGTCAAAGAACCGTTGGTCGCCTGCCAGCTTTCCCCGCTTACCAGGTATAGGCAGCTTCGACACCATAGGTGCGTGGCAGGTTATAGATGGTGCCGGCAGTTTCGGTGACGTCCACCAGGGGCGTACCACCGGTGACATAGCGGTCATCAGTGAGGTTGTTGCCGTAGGCCGTTACGCGCCATGCCTCATCCTGTGAGGTCCATGTCAGGCGTGCACTGACATCTTCCTGATCCACCTTATAGATGCCTGAAATGCAGCTGGAGACGTCGAAACAGTTGTCGACGCTGGTGCGGTAGGACCAGGACACCATGGGTACCACCCTGCCCATGCTGGTTTCCCAGTTGTACTGCACCGCCACAAAATACACTTCATCCGGCAGGCGCGGCAGGTTTTCGTCCGAGCGGTCGACGGCACAGTTCTCAACCAGGTTGCCGCCCCCGATGTCCACAATATCGCACCCCGCCGTAGCACCGCCGTCCGGTACAGTGGTGATTCGCTCATCATCGTAGTCATCAATCTCACCGTCGTTGAATGTCATATTGGCAGTGATCTGCAGGTTTTCGATCGGAATTACGATCGCTTCAAACTCGATGCCGGCAATGGTCGAGGACTCGGCATTGATCAGTGCGCCGGCGATGCGGCCGGTATCAGGATTGATGCGCACGGTGGTCAGCTGGCGGTCGGTGTAGTCGGTGTAGAATATCGCGGTATTTAAACGCAGCTTGTTATCCCAGGCGTCCATTTTCAGGCCGAGCTCATAGTTCCAGACCTTTTCCGGATCATATTCATAGATTTTGCGATCCGACACCTCCAATGTGTCGGAAATACCTCCTGACAGGAAACCATTGGCAACGGTGAAATAGGCGGTACCGAAGTTTATGAAGCCGAGGTCTCCGAAGGTGTACTGAATGCTGGCCATCGGGGTGACTTCGGAGTCATCGGTTTTCATTTTCTGGTTGGCGAGCGGATCATCCTGCCCGGGGTTGTTCGGATCCTTGGCTGTTACAAACAGGTGGTCAGGATTGAAAGTGTCAGGACCGCTAGGGAAATCATAAAAATCCCCGATCAGCAACTTTTCGGCATCGCCTGTGGTCGCCAGGGTTTTTGTATCCGTAATCTGGAAATTACGTTTCAGTTCGCGCTCTTCCCAGGTGTAGCGCAGACCCGCAGTCAGGCGCCACTGTTCATTGAAGTTCCAGTCTGCCTGGCTGAATATCGAGGCAGAGGTATTCTTGGCCAGGAGTTCAGTAGTCGCGTTGGTGTAAAATGCAAAGTCGGGTACGCTGAGGGAGTTGAAAAACGGCCCGGTCGGAGACGCTGCGGTGCCTTTGTCCGTCTCTTCGTGAAAGCCAAATGCACCCACCACAAAGTCCAGTTTATCGTCAAACGCGGTGCCGGAGAGCTGGAACTCCTGGCTGTAGGCATCGGTCTCGCGCAGCTCTGTGCCCTGGTAGCTATAGTTGGTCCGTCCCAGCAGTGGGATGCCAATGGCATCCAGCTCATTAACCTCGCCGCCCTCGGTATTGCGCGCCGCGGTGATACTCTTGAAGTTGTACACATCATTGATGTCCCAGTCGACTGTCAGCGCCAGGGAATTCACTTTTGCTTCATACTTATTCGGCTGCAAATTGGCCATGATCTTGTCTTTGCCCATGTCCTCGCTATCCTGACACCATTCCTTGATGGTCTGGCCAGTGGAGGGCACGATGATGCTGGCATCCTGCGCGGCGGCCTGCCAACCGGCACCGGGAATGCCTTCCACTACTAGACAGTTCTGGCCACGGGCGGCCTGGTCGGTTTTGCTGTAGTTGTAGTTGAGGTCCAGCAGCATGTCATCGGAGGCCACCCAGCGGAACTGTGCCTGACCGCCAAAGCGCTCGACATCATTGAAATCATCGCCGTCAGACATGCCGGGGTTGCCGTTGGAGCGGCTCTTCACGTAGCCGTCCCGATTGGTGCTGTAGAGTGAGAAGCGCGACAGTACAGTGTCGCCAACAAGCGGTACATTCACTGTCAGTTTGCCGTCCAGCTGATCGAAGTTGCCCGCCCTGACTTCGGCATGACCTTCGTATTCCTCGATGGGCTTGTTAGTGGTGTAGAGGATAGCGCCGCCGGTGGTGTTTTTGCCGAACAGCGTGCCCTGGGGGCCGCGCAGTACCTGCACACTCTGGACATCAACATTGTCCATTACCGCGCCATCAGCCCGGGACAGGTAGACGCCATCGACATAGATGCCGACACCGGAATCATAGTTGACTCCGGTGTTGCGGGCACCGACGCCACGAATGAATACGTTGCCTGCCCCGGTGGTGCCGTTACCGGTATACATATCTACATTGGGTACCACTTTGGTCAGGTCAGCAATATCCCGCATGCCCAGTTGTTCCATGGTTTCCCCGGAAAAAGCCGATACGGCAATGGGGGTCTCCTGCAGTGATTCCTGCCGTTTACGGGCGGTAACAACAACTTCTTCCAACTGTAGCTGTGCCATGGCGACGTGTGGAATAAAACCCGCTGAGCCAACGGCAAGGATTGCGGATAGCTTGGATGCAATGAGCCTGCGTTTGATTTGCATGATGTTACCTCTGACAACTTATAATTATTTTTGCGACAGCTCGTCTCTCAATACGGTTGCCGCAATATCTGGTTCATTAGTCCGACGTACCAATCACGCTCGTCAGCGGACCAGGAAACCATGCACTGCAGAAAATCTAACACCTAGTCAAGGTGAAAGCCATAGCCTAAGCGAGGCAGTTTTCTACACTGCGGTTTAACTATCTATGGCAGGAGGAGAGAAGTGGGTCAGCGAAATTTAAAACAGTTTTCCCAGCAGGCTGGTAACGGCGTTTTCCACGCGTAGAATGCGTGGGCCCAGGGAGACAGCCTCGCATCCCGCCGCTTGCAGTTTCTCAACTTCATACGGTATGAAGCCACCTTCCGGCCCTATAGCGAGTAAGGTTTTTTCGGTCAAGCCGCGGGGACAGGGTGGATAGTTGCCAGGATGCGCTAACAGGGCGCGCCTGTCCGTGGTCATGGTAGGGAGCTCATCTTCTACGAAAGGTTTGAATCGCTTGTGGCATAACACGGTGGGAATTTTTGTATCCCTGGCTTGCTCCAGGCCTTGTAACAGGTAGTCGCGGATAGTCCGTTCTTCCAGTGCGGGTGTTTGCCAGTAACTTTTCTCCACCCGGTAGCTGTTGACCAGATGCAGTTCCTGCACACCGAACTCCGCGACACTGCGCAGAATACGTCGCAGCATTTTGGGGCGGGGCAGGGCGAGGACCAGTACCAGCGGTAATTTTTCCGGTGGCGTCTGCTCCAGTGAAAATTGCAGGACCGCGCGCTCATGGTTCAATTCGAGGATTTCGCCATAGCCCATCTGGCCGCCAACTTCACCTACCCTTACTCGATCACCGGTAGCGGCGCGATGCACGTGTAAAAGGTGCTGCAGGCGGCGGTCGCATACCTCGACGCGGTCGTCACCGAGTCGGTCCTCGCCGGTGAAGAGCAAAAGGTTCATCGCAGGTTTAACCGGCCCACAGGTCGTATTCGTCAGCGTCGCTTACTTCTGCCTCGACAAAATCACCGGGATTCAAATCCGTAGCGCCATCGAGATAAACCTTGCCATCGATTTCCGGGGCATCGGCACTGGAGCGGCCCACTGCGCCCTGCTCGTCTACTGTATCGATCAGTATTTCTACAGTCTTGCCAATCTTGTCCTGCAGTTTGGCGCTGCTGATTTCCTGTTGCAGTGCCATGAACCGCCCCCATCGTTCCTGTTTGACGGGATCGGGCACATGATCTGGTAGTTCGTTGGCGCGGGCGCCTTTCACTGGCGAGTATTGGAAACAGCCGACCCGATCGAGTTGGGCCTCGCGCAGGAAGTCGAGCAGGATATCGAAGTCCTGTTCAGTTTCTCCGGGAAAGCCCACGATGAAGGTACTGCGCAGGGTGATGTCCGGGCAGGTCTCGCGCCAAGCCCTGATTCTGTCCAGCGATTTCTCCGCCGCAGCCGGGCGCTTCATCCGTTTCAGTACGCTGGGACTACCGTGCTGTAGTGGGACGTCCAGATAAGGCAATATTTTGCCATCGGCCATCAGCGGTATGACCTTGTCGACGTGGGGGTAGGGATAGACATAGTGCAAGCGTACCCACACCCCGAACTCGCCCAGCGCCTCACACAGTTCCTGCATGCGTGTTTTCAGGGGACGACCGTTCCAGAAACCTGTGCGGTACTTGATGTCGATGCCATAGGCGCTGGTGTCCTGGGAGATGACCAGCAGCTCCCGTACCCCGGCGCGCACCAGGCGCTCGGCTTCCTCCATCACATCGCCGATGGGCCGGCTTACCAGGTCACCGCGCATGTCAGGAATGATGCAGAAACTGCAGCGGTGGTTGCAGCCTTCCGAAATCTTTAGATACGCATAGTGCCGTGGTGTCAGTTTCACACCCTGGGGTGGTACCAGGTCTGTGTAGGGGTCGTGTACCGGTGTATGGGGTAAATACTCATGTACTGCGCCGACGACTTCTTCATAGGCGGCGGGCCCGGTGACACTTAATACCCTGGGATGCTGTGTCGCGATCGCCTGGGCATCATCCCCTTTGCCCATGCAGCCGGTGACAATTACCCGGCCGTTTTCGCTGACGGCTTCGCCGATAGCGTCCAGTGACTCCTGCTTGGCACTATCGATAAAGCCGCAGGTGTTTACTACCACTACGCCGGCGTCTTCATAGGTCGGAACGATGTCGTAGCCGTCCATTTTCAACTGCGTAAGAATCCGCTCTGAGTCAACCAGGGCCTTGGGGCAACCGAGGCTGACGAAGCCGACTTT
>RCNC010000174.1_pt1 | contig 36650 bp, 34 predicted proteins | sample 2041301 | NCBI WGS metagenome assembly RCNC01 (sample SAMN09708231, study PRJNA481090) | Marine sediment metagenome, whole genome shotgun sequencing project. | biome: marine sediment; feature: ocean; material: sediment; isolation source: Sewage treatment plant 13A marine sediment (STP13A) ... | reverse complement strand
GGTGAGCACCCCGGCGACGATGCCGAACATGTATAGACCGAACAACACCAGGCCCTGAAGATTGAGGAAGCCAACATCGCTGGCTGGAACAAAAGCCGCAATCAGTAACGCATATACCGGCAGGCGCGCCGAACAGGTCATGAAAGGAGCTGCAATGATGGTCGCGATGCGATCGCGTCGATTGGGGATGACTCGAGTCGCCATGATGCCCGGCACGGCACACGCAAAACTGGAAATCATTGGAATAATCGACTGACCAGACAAGCCAACTGAGCGCATTACTCGATCCAGCAGGTACGCAGCACGAGCTAAGTATCCGGAGTCTTCCAACAAAATGATGAATAGAAACAAGATGAGAATTTGTGGCAAGAAAATAATCACGCTGCCGACGCCGGCGATAACACCGTCCGCGATCAAACTCGAAAACCAACCGTCGCCAAGTTGGCCAGCGACCACGCTACCCAGTGCTGCCGTCCAGCCGTCGATCAATTCCATCATCGGTGTAGCCCAGGCAAACACAGCCTGGAAAACGATTGCCATAACCAGAAACAAACCAATTGTTCCGGGAATGGGTTGATTCATGAACTGCGTTACGTGAGTCCGCCAGGATAGGAAAGCGGGTACTTTTTCCTGAACATCCTCAAGAACGCCTCTGACCCAGGCGTAGCGAACCCGCGCCTCTCTTGCGAGCGGCGGCTCCGCACCGAATAACTGGTCACGGCACTGCTCAAGCTTGCTGGCGGCACCCTCGCCCAGGTACTCAAGTACATTTGCATGTGCGCCGGTGGCACCGTCGATCAACAGGCGCTCAACTTCGGCTCGGCGCACCGGCACGGTTGCGTCGGCGCTGAGTTCAGATGCTGCCGCAGATAATTCCGGCCATGCTGATACTGATTTTGGGGCCGCTTGCTGTGCGAGTTCGACCAGTGCATTTCGAAGCGCTGCTATACCCTCGCCTGTAGTCGCGATGACACGGCAGATTTGAGTGCCACCCAAATGCGCCGAAAGCTTTTCGATATCGATATTTAAACCGCTCGCGTGCGCAGCATCGGTCATTGTCAGAGCAACGACGATCGGTAGCTCCAACTCAATCAGCTGTTGAACGAGAAACAGCCCCTGATAAAGATTGGTCGCATCAACGACAGCCAATATCCCGTCGGGCGGTTGCGTGCCCGCCATGCGACCGAAAATGACATCCACAGCGATTTGCTCTTCAAATGAATGTGCGCTGAGTCCATGCGTGCCTGGAAGGTCGACGAGCTCAACGACCTGATGGTCAACTTTGAGCAATCCAATGTGACGTTCGACGGTTACGCCGGGATAGTTGCCAATGCGTTGCCGCAGGCCGGTCAGACGATTGAAGAGTGTGCTCTTGCCCGCATTCGGGCTACCGACAACCGCGATGCTGGCATCTGGTTGCCGGCGTCGTGGAATGTCGTCGAGAAATACGCGGGTTTCGGTTGCTTTAGTCACCGTTATCGCGATGCGTCACAGTAAATTGACTCGCCTGCTCGCGTCGCAATGAAATGCCGCTACCGAAAAAACGAAACTCCATCGGGTCGCCTCCCAGTGCAGCACCGGCCAACTCGACTTCGGTACCCTCTACCAGCCCGAGCACCATAAGACGCTGAACCTGTGGGTCCGACGAATCGATTGACTGAATGGTGCCGGTTTGGCCCCGTTTCAGTGTTGCGAGTGTATTGTCAGAAGCAGCCATGACAGAAATGATAATGATTCGCATTACTGATGGCAATAGGGAATGTTACGGATGTGCGGCGCATCACAGGATTATGTTGAATAGAGCGGCTCGGGCTTGAATTAACAGGCGTCGGGCTTGCCGATCTCGTGAGGAAGCACCGCCTCAATGCGCTGCATAACGTCGAGGCGATGGATCACATCATTGATGTAGTCCAGCTTGTCAGTTTCCAGCACCAGGACATCGCTCATCTTGTAATTAGATATCCAGCCTTCATACAGCGTGTCCAGGCGTTTTAGATAGGCCAGTGGCACGTCTTGCTCCATGGGCCGACCGCGTAACTTTATGCGTTGCCGCAGCGGACGCATCGAACAGCGCAAATAGATCATCAAATCAGGTGGGCGTATCGCGTCGAGTATCGCCTTGTAGAATCCCTGATAAGTATCCCAGTCACGCTTTGAAATCTTGCGCATCTGATACAAGGCCGTCGCGAAAATTTCCGCGTCTTCGAAAATAGTGCGATCGAGCGCCACAACGCCGTCATGCCGATCCAACTCCTGATGCAAGCGAAACTTACTGCTCAAGAAATACAGTTGTGACTGAAAAGCCCAACTCTTCATATCTGCGTAGAAGTCTTCGAGATATGGGTTCTCATCGTTAGGCTCATAGAAAGGCGCGACATTGTAGGTTCGCGACAGGAACTCCACTAGCGTCGACTTGCCTGAACCCATGTTTCCTGCAATCGCAATTGTGCGTTTCATATTGTGCTACCTTACCGCATTCGCGTACTCAGGAAACTAACGTGAGCGAACAACTTCCCGCTGTCCTAATCAGCGAAGCAGACATCGACCAACGGGTCCGCGAATTGGCCGATCAGATTTCTGTCGACTATGCTGACAAAGGCGATATCGTTTTGATCGGCGTATTGAAAGGCTCGTTTATTTTTCTTGCCGACCTCTCGCGGCGACTAACAATCCCACGCACCATAGAATTTATCGCGGTATCCAGTTACGGCAGCGGCAGTATCGCGAGCGGAGCGGTGCGACTCGTGATGGACGTGCGCGGCAACATCGAGAATCGGCATGTATTGATTGTTGAGGACATCGTCGATACCGGACATACGCTGAAGTACCTGATCGGCATGCTCAAGTCGCATCGACCGGCGTCAATCAGCACCTGCGCACTGTTGCACAAACCGGGCAGCGCAGAGGTTGAAGTACCTATCGACTATATCGGCTTCGGCATTGGCGACGAATGGGTCGTCGGCTACGGTCTGGATTACGCCGAACGTGATCGGACCCTGCCCTACATCGGCATGATCGAACCGGACGATAAATAAGCAGCCTAGTGGTCGGCGCAGTCTTCGGTTTCAATTTCTACCGTGGTGTGCCCGATACCGTACTCTGCTTTTAGTACTTCCTTTATGTGGCGTATGCACTCCGTTGGGTTCGTCGGAGCACCCTGCAAACGCACGTGCATCGTTAACATCAGGTCCTGCGGCGTGAGGCCCCAAACATGCACATGGTGAATACCGATCACCGTCGGCACCTTGCTAATGATGCGTTTTTGCATCGTATCGAGATCCAGCCAGTCAGGTGCGCCCTCAAGCAATACATGCGCACTACGCTTCACCAGTACCCAGGCGCTGCGCAATATCAACATTGCTACTACGACCGACAACAGCGGATCGATCGGCGTCCATCCGGTGTATATAATGACAATCGCCGCGATAATCGCGGCTACTGATCCCAGCAAGTCGCCAGCTACGTGAATCGCGGCACCGCGAATGTTCAAATTTTCGCGATCACCACCGTGCAATACCAGGAACGAGACCAGATTTACGACCAGGCCGATAGCTGCAATTAGCAACATGGTATTGCCCAGTATTTCGGTGGGATTACGAAAACGATCGACTGCCTCATAAAGAATCCACGCGACGACCAGGATCAAGCTTAAACCATTGACGAACGCCGCCAGGATCTGGAAACGCTGATAGCCGTAGGTTAGTTTTCCGTCGGCCGGACGTTTGCTCACATGAAAGGCGACCGCCGCCAGCGCAAGTGCCATCGTATCGGTCAACATGTGGCCCGCATCGGCCAACAACGCAAGTGATCCCGAAATGATGCCGCCAATAACTTCGACGATCATGAACGCACCGGTCAAAACCAGCGCGATCATTACACGTCGCATGTTGCCACTTGCGTGGTCGTGGCTCATTCGTTACTCAGGCGATAGATCAGAACAGCTGCACGTTTGATCGCGAGCGACATACTGCTCAGTTCGAGGCTTTCGTTCGGTGTATGTCCGCCACTTCCGAGCGCACCCAGACCTGCGAGCGCATCACTGTATGGCGCGACAAAAGATATGTCTGCGGCGCCCCGTTTTAGCGGGTGCAAGATAGACATGGGACCACGCCCGAGATCCTCATTGATCAGTGATAACACGTCTGCCAATCGCTGGTTGCCGTCGGTCGGTGACATCGACGGGTATTTGTCGATGAAGTGAATACTCGCCGAAGTCTGCGGCAAACTGTTTGCGACAATCGCTCGCATTCGAGCACGCGCGCGAATCAGCTGCTCTTCCGAGATGGCGCGAATATCGCCGTTCGCGACTGCCTTTCTCGGCACTATGTTGGTTTTTCCAAAACTGCTGCCTCGATTCAGTTGCTCGTCGTACTCAACGTCTGTGCCGCCCTGAATATTGGCCGCATTAAAGGTGAGAAATTCTTCGTCTCTGAGCTCTTCATAGAACGCATTCAAGATACGCGAAAGTTCGTAGACAGCGCCTGCTCCGGTTCCCTCGCTAAACACGCCCGACGAGTGCGCTTGCTTGCCCGTCGTTTCCAGCGTCCAGCTGCTTGAGCTGCGCCGTGACGTCGTTGCCCAGTCGACATCGTCATAGTGAACCGCAGATTCGAAGCCCAGAGCAATATCGGCCCATTTGCCCGCCTCTACCAGATCGCGGCGCGATATCGACAAAGGCTGGCCTGCTTTCTCTTCATCGCCCGTGTAACTCACGACCACGGCAAGGTCATCAAGCACACCAATTTCCTGCAGCGCCTTGAGCGCATAAACGACAACGACGTTTCCCGACTTCATGTCGTCGACACCCGGGCCCTGAGCGACATTACCTTCGCGAACATAGGACTGAAACGCATCGTCGGCCTCGAACACGGTATCGAGGTGCCCGATCATCAAGAACTTCTTGCCCGAACCGTCTTTGCGACCGAATAGATGCCCTGCCCGATTCACTTCCGGCGGCATTTCAATCCATTCAGTTTCCAGCCCAAGGCCATCAAGCTCGCGCCGCATTGCGACGCCTACATCCTGCACACCCTGATGATTCATTGTGCCGCTACTGATGTTTACGGTTTCCTCAAGCAGTGCGTTGGCATCTTCAGCGTGTGCGTCGATCCAGTCGAGCATGCGCTGTTCTTCGGCGCTGAAGCCCGCAAACGCTGGTGCGCTAAACATCACGACTAACAAGAACGCACTAGTCGTACTCAATCTACTACTCATAGATGACTCTCTTCGATTTCACGTGGCACTCTAATATTCTCAACCATGTGCTGAATATGCTCGGGCGGTGGAGCAGTCATGTAGCTCACGCTGATCACGACGATAAAGTTAAGGCACATACCAATGACACCAATCCCTTCGGGAGATATGCCGAACAACCAGTGTTCGGCGACATTTTCGCCCCACGGCGCCCCCGCCCATTTCAGGAACAGACCCTTGAAGTATTCAATGTACGCGTAGGTAAAAATGAGCCCGGTCAGCATGCCGGCAATCGCGCCTTGCTTGTTAGCGCGCTTGAAGAATATGCCGAGCAAAATAACCGGGAATAGCGATGCCGCGGCGAGGCCAAAGGCAAACGCAACCACCTGTGCGACCCAACCCGGTGGATCAAAACCCAGGTAGCCTGCCACCAGAATTGCAAAAGCGGCAGCGATGCGGCCGGCGCGAAGCTCGTTCTTGTCCGAAATCGTTGGCAGGAATATCCCTTTAATCAGGTCATGTGACACCGCTGCCGAAATCACCAGCAGCAACCCCGCCGCAGTCGATAATGCGGCCGCAATGCCGCCAGCGGCGACCAAGGCGATGACCCAGTTTGGCAGGCCGGCGATCTCGGGGTTGGCCAACACCATGATATCGCGGTCGACAGAGAGCTCGTTGCCCTGCCAGCCGAACTCTTCTGCCTGTGCCTCAAACTCTACATTGCCGTCATCGTAGTATTGAATACGGCCGTCACCGTTTTTGTCTTCGAAGCGAACCAGACCTGTTTGCTCCCAGGTATGCATCCACTCGGGCCGCTCATCGTATGCAAGGTTACCATCTGCGGCACCAACCTCGCCGATCTGTACCGTGTTGATTAGATTATAGCGAGCCATCGACCCAACCGCGGGTGCCGTCGTGTACAGGATCGCGATGAACAACAAGGCCCAACCGGCAGATATCCGCGCATCGCGGACTTTGGGTACCGTGAAAAAGCGCACAATGACGTGCGGCAGTCCCGCCGTTCCGACCATTAGCGCCATCGTGATACAAAATACGTCGATACGACTCTTGGTGCCGCTGGTGTATTGGTTAAACCCGAGTGATGTGACGATGTCATCCAGTTTGTCGAGCAACGCAGTCCCCGTACCTGAAACCTCACTGCCGAACGCGAGCTGCGGTATTGGATTGTCTGTTATCTGAATCGCGATGAAGATCGCAGGAACGGTATACGCAAATATCAGTACGCAATACTGTGCTACCTGGGTATAGGTGATGCCCTTCATGCCGCCCAAAACGGCATATACGAATACCACACCCATGCCGATTAACAGGCCCGTCGTTACCTCAACTTCGAGAAAACGCGAGAAGACGATGCCAACGCCACGCATTTGTCCGGCGACATAGGTGAAGGAGATAAAGATCAGGCAAATAACAGCGACAATTCGCGCCGTCTTGGAGTAATAGCGCTCCGCGATAAATTCGGGAACCGTAAACTTGCCGAACTTGCGTAAGTAAGGCGCGAGTAACAACGCCAGCAGCACATAGCCGCCGGTCCAGCCCATCAAATAGACCGAGCCGTCGTAGCCGAGAAATGCGATCAGGCCAGCCATCGAAATGAAAGAAGCTGCACTCATCCAGTCGGCAGCGGTGGCCATGCCGTTGGCCAGCGGTGAGACGCCCTTTCCAGCGATGTAAAAGTCACCCGTAGTGTGCGCGCGCGACCAGATTGCAATACCGATGTAGAGCACGAAGCTCAGGCCGACAGCAATGTAGGTGAGTACCTGCAGACTCATGAGCGAACCTTATTTTTCATGCACGTCAAATTTCTGGTCGATACGATTCATGCGCCAGGCGTAGAAGAATATCAGCGCTACGAAAATGTAAATCGAGCCTTGCTGCGCAAACCAGAAACCGAGCTGGAAGCCACCGATTCGAATCTGATTCAATTCTTCAACCAGCAGAATGCCGAATCCAAACGAACAGACAAACCAGATCAGCAGGCACAGTGCGACTAACCTCAGATTGGCCCGCCAATAGGCCATACGGTTCTCAGCATGCATTGATTCACCAGATGAATTGATCTTGAGAGGCGCCCAATTTAGCAAACTCACGAATATGGCGCGCATAAAAAAACGGCTTCTTTCGAAGCCGTTTTTTAACCATCACCAGTACAAAGTTCCTGGCCCCCCGATCCCCCGCCAAGCCGTACCTGAAGGTGTCTTGCAATCTATTCCGTAACGTTTGTTGCTCAAAGGCTACGAATGACAGAACTGAAGGTCGCAGAAATACTACTATTTGTCAATTAATTAGACTATTTCTAGCAGGATAAGGGCTAGAGAAGGATATTTTTGTTGCAAAAACACAACAACTGCTAATGGTGACGGTACAGCACTATTCATGACTCCAGTTATCCGGGTCCGAGCTGTCGCCGGGCGAAAGACCAATGACGTCGCCCGCTGTGTCGATCCCCAAACCCAGAACGGTGCGATTTGCGTACGCGAAATAGGCGCTGACCTGATTAATCTCCAGAATCTCGCCGTCCGTAAAGCCTGCGCCTCGCAGGCCCTCAATATCGTCCTCAGAGCACGACGCTGCGTCCGTACTTAGCCGCCGCGCATAGATAAGCCCATCCAGCTCCCGTCCCGTGAACGCTGCAGCCGGATCATTCGCCTGCAGCGCCGCATGAATCTCGGCTGCGCGCTCTTCGTCCGCCAGCAAGCGCGACAATCCGGCGAAATGGTGCCTGGCGCAATATTCACAGTGGTTCAACAAGCTTACGTAGACACCGATGGTCTCAAGGTAAGACTTCGGCAGTTTATTGCGCGGATGGTGCAGCACGTATTTGTACAGCGCCATATGCCCTTCCATCGAGTGCGGCCTGAGACTGTGCGCCAACATAATGTTGTCGACGTTGTCATCAGGCCCCTTGATGCGGTCATACAGCCGCTTAAGCGCGCCGCTCGCCTGCTGATACGAAACTGTCTTGATCCAGGTCACGTCCTTCTAAAACACGTCGTCTGCGGATATGACGGTCACTTTGTCGGCGTCGAAGCCCAACGGCAGCTCGGAGATAACTTTATCTTCGTCCAATACCTCCTGCGGCAAGTCTGCATCGTAGGTCATGGGCGAGCTCTGCTCTTCAACAAGTCGCTGGCGCAGATCATCAGCATCACGTGTGATAAAAACATACTGCATATTCTCAGTATCAAGGTTCTCGCGAATGACTCGATTGACGTCATCAAGCGTCAGATTTTCCAAACCGGCACGAATGTACTCAGAGAATTCTTCTGTTTGGTAATACTGACTATCGATCGCGTATCCCAACTGCCTGGATTGACCATCAGTAATCAGGCTAACGAACTTTGAAAGATAGGATTTGGTCGCCACGAAATCCGATTCGGTCATGCCTTCGTTGATTAGCTTGTCGAGCTCGTAGGTTGCAACCCGGGTCGCGAAATGTGCGTCATTGTTGCTGCGTACCGGGCGAATCCAAACCTGAAAAATCTGTTGTTGCCGACCCAGGTTCGTATCCGGATGAAACTGGAACATGCCCCTCGGAAAATACTCGATGTACGCATAGTCACCGTAGTTCATACCGCGAGTCTCGCGAATGCGCTTGAACAGGTGACTGTTGGTACTTCTATGTTCTCCCAGGTAAGAGCGCGCCAACCACAACGCGACCCAATCAGGGTCGCCGCGCGTCAACTCGATTGGGAAACCGAAGGAAACAGCAACTCCTGGCGTTTCTTTCTCGATCAACACGGCATTGCGCCCATCCGGCATTGGTGCAGCCGGCACATCCAGCGCAACTCGCGTTCCGACCTCGAGTTTTTGCAGGTCATTGCTAATCGTTGCTGGAAATGACTCCGGGTAACCACCCGACAAGCCAACCGTAATATTTGCGCTCGTGTAAAACTCGCGATAGAAATCCTGAATGTCTTGCACTGTAATCGACTCAATCGCCGCTACGTTACCCAGGGTCAGCGAACCATAGGGATGCGCATCGCCATACAGGGATGCATACAAGAACTCCTTACCCAATTCTTCATCGTTGTTACCGACCAGGTCTGTGCGAATGGAGTTGATCAACTGCGTTTGCACGCGTGCGAAGTCTTGCTCCGACCACGCCGGATACAGCAGCTGACCACGCACCAGTTCATACCAGGCCGCCAAATTGTCTTTGTGCACCTGCCCCGACAAGCGCGTCATTTCTTTATCCACCTGTGCGCCGAAACCCGCAGCGATTGGATACATCGCGGCATTGATCTGCTCGATTGACATAGCCTCAGACCCACCTTCTGTCAGCAAGGCAGCTGTCATTGCTGCCAGACCTTCTTTGCCATCCGGGTCGAAGCCAGCGCCAACGTGCACCAGGAAGGTGACGTCCACGAGCGGCGACGACGTAGATGGTTGGGTGATAAACGAAACTGGCGCTGCGTCAGCGGCGGCTACCGATGGCGTTGGCAGCGTCCGAGCTTCTGCAACGACCGCGGCAGGCGCGGAATCAGCCATACCGGCAGCGGCAACCAGATCGTCGACTGAAGTCATGCCATCGATTCCATCCATGGCGCCATCTGCCGACAGGGTCAACATCGCTCTGGAGCTATCGGTAAAGTACTTATTCGCAGCGTCGCGCAAGTCTTCGGCGGTCAGCGAGTCATAGCTTACGAAAACCTCATTCATTGTTTCCGGAGTGCGGAAGAACTGTACGAAACTGGCCAACACTCTGCCGATTGATCCGGAATTATCAAACTGCGCTGTGAATGCATAGCGTAAGCGCGACTTGGTTTCCTCGACTTTCTGCGGCGCAACTAATTGCGTCCGGGCCTCGACCAGTGTCGCATTGATGGCATCTCGAACCGCCGGGCCATGCGCTGCATCAGTTAATCGTGCACCGATAATTAATTTTCCAGGGTCAATCCGATCCGGGAAATAGACCATAAGTTCATCAACCATTTGCGATTCGATGACCAGGTCTTGATAGAGCGCAGACGATTCAGAAAAATAGATCGACGAGATCAGATCGAGCGATGGCATATCCTTTGCGGTCGGCACGTATGCCGGACCGCGGTAGGCTGCCATTAGCCAGGGTTGTGTCGGACTCTCCCACTGCAGATGCTCGTACTTCGGCCCTGCAAGCGGTGGTTCAACCGGAATCTCGACATTGTAGTCGCCACGTTCCCAGTCACCCCAGTACTTTTTGACCAGCTCAAAGGTTGCTTCCGCATCCAGATCACCGACAAGAATAACGACAGACTTCTCCGGACGGTACCAACGATCAAAAAATACTTTTGAATACTCCATTTGATCGGGCATTGCCTGAATATCTTCCACGAAACCCATGGTTGTGTGCTTGTAGGTGTGTTGCTCGAACATCATGTCGCCCAGACGCTCGAACATTTTTCGAAGAGGGTTGGAAAAGTTCTTTAAATACTCGCCGTTGACGGCCAGCGCCTCGGTACGAAACGCCTCTTCGGTATAACTCAGGTTCTGAAATCGGTCTGCCTCAAGTTCAATCATTTTTTCGAGGTCGTCTTTCGTGAACGTGATGTGGTAGTTGGTGTAGTCGTCAGTCGTGTACGCATTTTGATCCGCGCCGGCTTTCTTCAAGATGTCGCTGTAGACCTCGGCGGGGTACTTTTCGGTACCACGAAACATCATGTGCTCAAAAAAGTGTGCGAATCCGGTCTTACCCTCTTCAACTTCGTTCCTGGACCCGGTTTGCACCGGAATCTGGATGGTGACGATGTCCGGATAGTCGGTCGGAACAACAATGACGCGCAGACCATTATCGAGGTCGCGCATCAGGTACGGCATATCGAAAATCTTTGCGCTGCTGCCATCGGCTTCGGCTACCGGGTTTTCTACTGTCTTGCTGCAAGCCACAGCCAACACGGCCACTGATATGGCCACAATTAGTCTTTTCATCATTTACTCCAATCCGACTACAATGCGGATATGCGTCTTATTAAATTAATCCAGATTGTTCTTATGCTTCTCGTGGCCGGCACAGTTGCCGCTGCCGAGACTGCGATTCACAATGTTACTGCTTATACATCGACCAATACAGGCATTCGAGAGTTCAGTGTGTTGGTCATTTCTGATGCTGGTAAAGTCGCCGCCACCGGCGGGCCAGAGCTCCTGGCGCGCTATCCGGAGGCACAGCGAATCGATGCCAAAGGCCGTAGCTTGCTGCCAGGGCTGACCGATGCACATGCCCACATGTATGGCCTTGGTTTTCTCAACATAAGCCTGAACCTGGCTGGAACGCCCAGCGTCGATGATGCGGTGCGTCGCATCGCCGAATTTGCTGTTGATAATCCGCATTCTGAATGGATCCAGGGTCGCGGCTGGAACCAGGTCATTTGGCCGGTTAATGAATTCCCGACCGCAGCGGATATCGATGCGGCTGTTAGCGATCGTCCGGTCTGGCTGAGACGTATTGATGGCCACGCGGGATGGGCGAACACCGCGGCACTCACCATCGCAGGCGTCGACGACGACACACCGGACCCCGTAGGTGGAAAAATTATCCGCGATAACAATGGGCGCGCCACCGGGATACTCGTCGACAAAGCAATGAGCCTCGTAGGCACCTATTTACCAGCACCTGACAAACATGACATTCGTGCGGCTTACCGTGCTGCGACGGACGTCCTGTTGCCGCTAGGCGTGACCGGCGTACACGATGCAGGCATCGATATTGCAGAGACCGAGGTCTACATATCGATGGCTGACGATGGCGCATTGAAAATGCGTATCTACGCCATGTTGGCGAACGCGGGCCCGAACCTTGATGCGATGGGTGAACCGATGATCGCTTACGGTAACGATCATTTGGATATTCGTGCCGTCAAGATCTATGCGGACGGCGCACTGGGCAGCCGCGGGGCAGCAATGCTGCAACCCTACTCGGATGACGTCGAGAATTTCGGTCTGCCCTTCGTAACGGCAGATGAACTCTTCACATCCGTCCATAAAGCGAACCGCATGGGCTTTCAAGTTGGCGTTCACGCTATTGGTGACCGCGGCAATCGCCTGGTGCTCGACGCGTTCCAGCGAGCACAAGACAACAAACCCTCTGCATTACGCAATCGCGTTGAGCACGCACAGATTATTGCCCTGGAAGATATTCCAAGATTTACCAAGCTTGGTGTAATTGCCTCAATGCAACCCACGCACGCGACCAGCGATATGAATATGGCCGAGGATCGCATCGGGCCCGAACGCATCAAAGGCGGATACGCATGGCGCAAACTTCTGGACAGCGGTGCCGTTATTGCGAGCGGCTCCGACTTTCCGGTCGAGTTGCCGAATCCGTTTCATGGGCTGTTTGCCGCGGTAACCCGTCAGGATAGAAATAATCTGCCTGAGGGTGGGTGGTACACAGGCGAGGCTTTGTCCCGAGCAGAAGCTCTGCATTCCTTCACGCTCGCTGCTGCGTACGCCGCACATCAGGAAGAGCGTTTTGGTAGCCTCGAGCCTGGCAAGTGGGCAGATTTCATCATCCTGGATCGCGACTATTTTGCGATTCCGTCGGATCAGATTGACGACATTCAGGTACTTGAAACATGGGTAGGCGGCGAGCGCGTTTACCAGCGTGACTAACGGAGAAATAGATGATTGTTGAGCAAATCTGGACTGGCAATGCGTATCGCAATTTCAATTACCTGATTGTTTGTCCGGATACCGGCGACGCATTGGCTATTGACCCACTCGACTACGAAAAATGTCTTGCCGCTGCTGCCAGCAACGGTTGGACGATTACGCAGATTCTCAACACACACGAGCATGGCGATCACATCGGCGGCAACAAGGCCGTGGTAGCAGCGACCGGAGCAAAAATAATTGCTCACAAGAATGCCGCTGGTCGCATTCCCAACATCGATGTTGGTGTTGCTGCCGGAGACGTCGTAAAAGTCGGCAGTAGCGTCGAACTCGAATGCCTGGATACGCCGGGGCACACGATGAGCCACATATGCCTGCTATCAAAGACTGATCAGCCCGGACTGTTCAGTGGCGACACACTATTCAATGCTGGCGCCGGCAACTGCCACAATGGTGGCCACCCGAGTCAACTTTACGACACGTTTGCACAGCAACTCGACAAACTAGACAACACAACGCGTATTTTTCCTGGCCATGATTACCTGATCAACAATCTTGAGTTCACATTGGACCGGGAGCCGGATAACGAGACCGCTAAATCGATGCTCTCGCGTTACCAGGGCCAGGATCCAGCGGACGCGCTGGTAACGACGATTGCGCAGGAACGGGAAGTAAATACTTTTTTTCGTCTCGACAACGCTTCAATCATTGTCCGCTTGCAAGAGCAATTTCCGGAAATTGGCGATCAGCCAGATCCGCGCAGTGTTTTTCTTAAGCTCCGGGAGCTACGCAACAGTTGGTGAGCGAGCCGCTTTCCAAAGCCAGTACAGTGCGTCATAGCACGACGTCTGCCGTGCCAGCTGCTCGCGCCAGCGGTCGCCGTCGCCATCGAAATAGGCATTAAGCAGATAGTCCGCACGGTCTGGCGCTAGCCGGTGGTGCGCAACTATCGTGGCTATATCGAAGAACGGATCGTTGTCGCAGGCGTACTCCCAATCCAAAAATCGAACTTCGGGCATATAGATGATATTGGCGGCAACCATATCGTTGTGGCAGCAGCAAAGATTGTGCGGCCGAGGCATTGCCTCTATTCTTGCCAGACAGTCACGAACTTTGTCCGCATCACCATTGTGAATTTGCTGCGCATAGTCGCGAGCGGCCTGAATCGCGTCGAAGGTACGGCCGGTCAGCGGCAGTGCATGTAGCCTTTTCATTGCCGCAGCCAGTTCGTCCAGATTTTCATCGACATCAAGACACCCTGCCGACCAGACAACGCCCTCAACATACTCAGTCAACAACAGCGTATCGCTGACGAAAATTGCCCTGTTTGCGAGTCCTTGTTGCGCGCCTCGATTCTGCACCTGCGCCTCGGATGCGCGTGAATTGAACGGCTCTCGACGGGGAAAATCGTCGACCTTTAGGACGGCTTTGCAACCGTTGAGTTCGATCAGCCAGGATTTGTTAGTGATGCCACCTTCAAGCTCGGAATACTCTGCATCCTCCCAACCCGGGATCTGCGCCAACTGCTGCCTAAGCGCATCGCTCACGCGTTCGACTCCCGATAGCTACGCGTCCAACTTAACAGACCGATTGGAATCATCAGGAGATACAAAACATAAAGCACGGCAGTCAATTCAAGACCCTTCGCCCAGAACACGAAAATCATCGTCGCATCGATAACCAACCAATACCACCAGTTCTCTAAAACTTTACGGGTGACCAAATAGGTCGCCCAAACAGCGCCCCAGCTCGTTAACGAATCGATGTAAGGAAATGCCGCATCCGTTCGTGTCTCCAGCAAGTATCCGGAGCCAAGACTAAGCGCAACGACGACAATTAACGCAAGCAAGTGCCTCTTGTGGGACCAGATGACCACCCGCAATCTTTGCTCGCCGATACGACCTGCAGTCCAGCTATGCCAGCCATAGACCGCCATCGCGAAATAAAAGATGTTCAGCGTAGCTTCCATGTACAGGCGAACATCAAAGAACAGAAATGCGAAGATGGCCGAACTAATCCCGGCGCAAAACCAACACCAAATATTCTGCTGTATCGCCAACAGCAGGTACAAGACCGCCAGAATGACCCCAATGGCCTCTAGCGTGGTATAGGCCAATGCCTGATCGAGCAGAGTAGTGCCGAATTCGTGCACTTAAAAACTCATGTCGAAACTGACACCAAGCTGCTGCGGATCACCGAAGCGGGTGTATAAAGTCGGCGGGAAGTCAGGCGGCTCGTTGCCAAAGAAGAAACCGCGCACGGCGTAGTCCTCGTCAAAAAGATTACGTGCCCACAGTTGTACCGACCAGCTACCCGTTTCGAATCCGACGCGTGCGTTTGCCAATTCATAAGCCTGGGATTTCTGGTTGTGACTAACATCGAAATAGAAATCACTGCGCGATGACAGGTCGATACGCGCGAAGAATCCTGAGGCATGTGAATAACGGCCGCCGACCGCCAGAGTGGAGCCAGGCGCATGTGCCTGTCGTCGGCCGCTAAGATCGACCTGCGGAGTCACAAACTTATCGAACGTTGCATCCAGTAGACCGACGGTCGCATACAACTCCCAGGCATCATTCGGTAACCAGCGAAGGTCCGCCTCGAGTCCCAAGGTCTCACCTTCCGCCGCGTTATCTGTGAAGAACACGAATGACGTCGGATCGCCGGGGTCAATCTGAAATGAGGTTCGTACCTGCTGATCTTCGCGTAACGCATAAAAAACCGAAGCATTGATATGCAGGTTATTCTGAGCCAAATTCGATTTAATACCGGCTTCGATATTCCACATCACCTCCGCGTCAAAATTACGACGTTCGTCCGGAACTACACCGAGATTAAAACCACCCGCCTTGTAACCACGTGACAGAGTTACGAAACTGGTAACGCGATCGGAATGCTTATGGCTTAGAGAAACCTCTCCCCCTAGCATGGATTCTGACGGACCCGCTCGCAGATCGCCGGAGTCTTTGTAGTCAGTGCTTCGACGCTCGGCACGCAGACCAAAACCAAGCCGCGTTGCATCAGTTAGTGTGAGCTCATACTGGCCGAATGCCGCGATACTGGTCGCTTCATATTCGCTGGTGAAGGTCTCATTCAGGCTGTCCGCGAAATCGTAGAACGGATCGTAGTAATCTCCCCAATTAAACGTATCGAGATCATCCTGCAGTTGCATCGCGTAGACGCCGGCCAGCCATTGATCGCCGACCAGGCGAAACTCCTGACTGAGCGTCGTTCTCTTTCGATCGCTGCTCGAAATGTAGTCGTAGGTAACCGGCGCCCAAAGCGCGGCATTTCCCCAATCAGCATCGTAGCTAAACTGGATATCGGAATCAGCCAACGCCGTGATGGATGTAAAGGAAACGTTACTCCATCCTGAGTACTGCGCCTTAAGAGAAGCGCCAGTGCTGCGCTGCGCATCTTTACCGGGTTTGTCGGATAACACCGTATACGAATTGTCGAGCGCAAAGGCATCGTAGCCGTTGTCGACATCTGCGAACATCAACGCCAGATCAACTTGCCAGTCGTCACCAGCAAGCCAGCGTAATCTCCCACGTACTGTTGTCTCATCCCGACCATTCGTATCCTGCCGCGCAAGATAAGGGTTATCGCGAAAACCGTTGCTTTGATGTTTATGTGCACTCATACGTAGCATCAATGTTTCGCTGGCATTAAGAGCGCCACCAAAAGCGAGTCCGGCCGAATAGGCGTCGTCGTCGGCCGCCATCAACTGCACATTCCCGGACCATTCCGCCGTGGGCATTGTGCTTTGCATGTAGATCAGGCCGGCAAGCGCGTTCGAGCCGTAGCGTGTGCCCTGCGGGCCGCGCAGGACCTCAATCTGTTGCATGTCAAAGAGCGTAGCGACAGTTCCTATACCGCTATAGTCGATATCGTCAATCAGGAAGCCTACAGAGGGGTTCGGCGCGCCCTGATACTGCTCCAGTTCGCCGGCGCCGCGAATCTGAAAGTACCGTGCGCGATTGCCGTCACCGGACCAATTCAAATTGGGTACGGAACTCACGAGCTCTTCAAAATGTTGTACCGCTCTCTCGCGAATCTGTTCTGAGTCGAACACAGTCACACTGGCAGGCACGTCGCTGCTGGCACGACCGCGATAATCGGCTGTCACGATAAGCTCGTCGATCTCTTCGGCGATCAACTGCACAGACAGCGTCAACAAAATTATAGCGGCGCAAAGCCGCAATGGGATTTGAAATGGCATCTATGTCTTCCTACGCCGGCATTATCCGGATCAGGTTATGAGGGTTCCCAAAATGGATCTCAGGCCAGAAGGCCACCCCTGTTGTCGCGAATTATAGCAGTCTTGCTATCAGACTGGAGGTATCCCAGCGGGACCCTCCAAGTGCTTGCACTTCCTCATAATACTTGTCGACGAGAGCCGTCATTTCCAAGCTCGCGCCATTACGTTGTGCTTCGCGCAATGCGATCTTGAGGTCTTTACGCATCCAGTCAACGGCAAAACCAAAGTCAAACTCCTCATTGGTCATTGTCTGCCAGCGATTCTCCATCTGCCAGGACTGAGCTGCACCTTTGGAAATTGCGCTAATGACTAATTCCGGATCCAACCCCGACTTTTTCGCAAAACTCAAACCTTCGGCAAGACCCTGCACCACACCGGCAATACAGATCTGATTGACCATTTTGGCCAGCTGTCCGCTACCGACCGGGCCGATAAGCGTGATCGCCTTCGCATAACTGTCCATAACCGCCTCTGCGCGAGCGAATACGTCTTCGTCGCCGCCCACCATAACGGTGAGTTGCCCGTTTTCGGCACCAGCCTGACCGCCAGATAGAGGTGCATCGAGGAAGCCAACGTTTTTCTCAGCAGCAAGGGCATGAATTTCGCGGGCAATGTCGGCCGAGGCAGTAGTGTGGTCAACGATTAGCGCGCCGTCAGAGATACCGGCAAGTATCCCGTCATCGCCAAGTACGACTTCTCGCACGTCGTCGTCATTGCCAACGCAAACAAAGACTATCTCCGCCGACTGCGCAGCCGCAGCCGGTGTTGCCGCCGCAGCGCCTTGATACTCAGCGCACCACGACTCCGCTTTCGACGCAGTCCGGTTGTAGATGGTGACATCATGTTTGTTCTTAGCGAGATACCCAGCCATTGGATAACCCATAACACCAAGACCGACAAAAGAAACATGCATAAACTGACTCCGGCTTTTCGCGGCTGAAGCCGCTCCTACACGATTCTACTCGGCGGCGTCTTTTTTTGGGTCTGTTTTTTTCTTGCGCGGATCAAGGCCGATAGAACGCGCGATAATTTCGCGCATGATTTCTGAGCTACCGGCATAGATTCGCGACACGCGCGCAGCGCTATACATGCGACTAATCGGATACTCGTCCATATATCCATTGCCGCCGTGTAGCTGAACACATTGGTCAGTGACCCGGTCTTCAAGCTCTGTCGCGTACAGCTTCGCCTTGGCGGCATCTTCAGCAGTTAACTTGCCGTCGTTGTGTACCATGACGCAACGATCGACAAATGTCTGCGCGATATCCAATTCAGTACGCATGTCCGCAAACTTGAACCGATTCACTTGAAAATCTGCAACCGTTTGTCCGAAAACCCGCCGTTCGCTCGCGTACTCCATTGTGACCGCAAAAGCTGCCTCAGCGTTCGCTAACGATCCTGCTGCGCTCAGCAGACGCTCCTCGGCCAAAAAGTGCATCAGGTGATAAAAACCTCGATTAAACTCGCCCAGCAAGTTTTCTTTCGGCACTTTCACATTACTAAAAAATAGCTCTGCAGTGTCCTGACTATGCATTCCCATCTTCTTGAGATTCTTGCCACGCTCAAACCCTTGCATGCCACGCTCTACCACGAACAAACTAATTCCGTGACTGCTATTCGAATCCGTTTTGGCGGCTACGATAACAAGGTCCGCGAGAATACCGTTTGAGATAAACGTTTTTGAACCGTTGAGCAAATAGTGGTCGCCTTTATCTTCGGCACGAGTGCGAATGCCGGAGACATCGCTACCCGCGCCGGGCTCGGTCATCGCTATGGCTAAGATGTTTTCACCCGACACGCACTTCGGCAACCAGCGCGCTTTTTGTTCCTCGGTGCCCAGATGGCCGATGTACGGACCGACAAGCCGGCTATGCAAAAATATGAAGAAGCCCACATCACCGTAGCGAGCATTCTCCTCCAGTAGGATTTGTTCGTAGCGAAAGTCGGATACACCCGCTCCGCCATACTTTTCGTCGGCCCACATGCACAACATGCCCTGCTCGCCAGCTTTTAGAAATGCTTCGCGATCAACGATTTCCTGCTCGGCCCAACGATCGGCATGTGGTCCGATTTCATTCTGCAAAAAACTTCGCGCCGCATCACGAAACATCTCATGTTCTTCGTCGAAGATACCTCTGTCCATAATCTATTTACCTTTAAAATTCGGCGGCCGTTTTTCAAAAAATGCCAGGACGCCCTCGCGATTATCATCGCAGCCAACCAGCTCACCTTGTAACTCGGCTTCCAATCCGTAGGAACTGCTCCAATCGTTCTCGGCAGCAAAGCGCATTATTTTTTTGGTACCTGCTACCGAAAGCGGCGCACGTTTCTCGATCGCCTGAGCCCATTGCAGTGCCGCATCGTGCAGTTCCTCGGCCGGCACTGTCTTGTTGGCCAAGCCCAATTCGACACATCTATCCGCGGGAATACGTTCCGATTCCACACTGAGTTGAAAAGCACGACGATAGCCAAGCTGCCGAACCAGCAACCAATTGAGACCACCATCCGGAACGAGCGAAATCGTCGTGAACGGCGATAACATGAAAGCGTTGTCCGCCATGATCAACAAATCGCACTGCAAGGCTATCGACAATCCAATACCTGCGGCCGAACCGGGCACTGCAGCAATTATGGGTTTCGGCATGGCCGCTATTGCTTCCTGTACCGGCTGATACTCCTGCAGCAACATCTCCCTGACCGACCGCTTGAGTCCATCCTTGAGATCCGCGCCGGCTGAGAAACAGCGCCCTTCGCCGGTCAGAATGACAACGCGTATTGCATCATCGGCGTTGGCCTGTTGCAGCGCAGCCAACAGATCTTTACGCAAGTCCGTCGTGAATGCATTCATTCTCTCGGGCCGATTCAGCGTGATTACCGCTGTCGCTCCTTCTTGCGCGTATTTAACGATGTCGCTCATTGCCTAACCTCTCACATGTTGCGGCGATATTCGCCGCCTACGCTATAGAGTGCGTTAGATATTTGACCCAAAGAATTCGATTTCACGGTATTCATGAGCTCGGCAAAAACATTACCACGCTCGCGCGCCACCGCCTGCAAGTCAGCTAAAGCGCGTTCCGCTTCATCCGCATGCGTGCCTTGAAAACTGCGGACATGTTTGATCTGATTCTGTTTTTCACTTTCGCTGGAGCGAATCAACTCCTGCTCATGCACTTCGTCTTCCTGTCCTTCCTTCGGCAAGAAAGTATTTACACCGATCAATGGCAGAGATCCATCGTGCTTCATACTTTCGTAGTACATGCTCTCGTCTTGAATCTTGCCGCGTTGATACATGGTATCCATGGCGCCGAGAACACCACCGCGATCCGAAATACTTTCGAACTCTTTGTATACCGCCTCTTCAACCAAATCCGTCAGTTCTTCAATGATGAACGATCCTTGCCAGGGATTTTCACAGTTATTCAGGCCGAGCTCCTGAGAAATTATCATCTGAATGGCTACCGCACGACGCACGGACTGCTCAGTCGGAGTTGTGATCGCTTCATCGAACGCATTGGTGTGCAGACTATTGCAGTTATCGAACATCGCATACAGCGCCTGCAAAGTGGTTCTTATATCGTTAAAACTGATTTCCTGAGCGTGCAGACTTCGCCCGGACGTTTGCACATGGTATTTCAGCATCTGCGATCTTGAACTGGCGGCGTAGCGCTCGCGCATGGCGCGCGCCCAAATGCGTCGCGCGACACGACCGATAACGGTGTATTCAGGATCCATGCCGTTGGAAAAGAAGAAACTCAGGTTGGGCGCGAAGTCATCGATATCCATACCGCGAGCCAGATAGTACTCGACGATTGTGAAGCCATTCGCCAACGTGAAAGCAAGCTGGCTGATCGGGTTCGCTCCCGCTTCTGCGATGTGATATCCGCTGATCGAGATGCTGTAGTAATTGCGAACGCTGTTCTCGATAAAGAACTGCTGCACGTCTCCCATCATCTTCATTGCAAATTCGGTCGAGAAAATACAGGTGTTCTGCGCCTGGTCTTCTTTCAGAATATCAGCCTGCACCGTGCCACGTACTGTGGCCAGCGTTTCCTTACGAATGCGCGCATACGTTTGTGCGTCAACCACCTTGTCGCCCGAAATACCGAGCAAGTCCAAACCCAGTCCGTCGTTACCGTCGGGCAAATTCCCGACATAGACGGGCCGCTCGCGGTTTACAAAATAGGCGTCTATCTTTTTACTCGCCGCATCCCATGCACCCGTATCACGCAGGTGTTTTTCGACTTGCTGGTCGATTGCACTATTCATGAAGAACGCCAGAATCATCGGCGCGGGTCCGTTAATCGTCATCGATACAGAGGTCGTCGGTGAGCACAGGTCAAACCCTGAGTAGAGCTTCTTCATATCATCGACGGAGGCGATCGACACACCGGAGTTGCCTACCTTGCCGTAAATATCCGGTCGTTCGTGCGGGTCTTCGCCGTACAACGTTACCGAATCAAATGCTGTCGATAAACGCGCCGCCTCCTGGCCTAATGATAAGTAGTGAAAGCGCTGATTCGTGCGTTCAGGGGTTCCCTCTCCGGCGAACATTCGAGTCGGGTCTTCACCCAATCGACGGTAGGGATACACACCACCCGTATATGGGTAAGCACCGGGCAGGTTTTCTTTCTGCAGGAACAGCAGCAGCGCGCCCCAATCCTTGAACTCAGGCGCTGATATTTTGGGAATCTTCTGATGACTCAGACTTTCGCGGTAATTATTTCCGGTGATCTCACGGCCGCGCACGCTATAGGAATACCGCTCCGACTTCACGCCGGCCTTACGCTCAGGCCAGCTCTGCAACAGCTCGATGGATTCGTTGCTTAGTTCGCCAAGCGCTTCCTGGTATCGCTGCCGCAGCACCAGGAGACTGCGATCTGCGTCCGCGGTAAGGGCATCCGGCTGGTAACGCTCAAAGCTGGCCGGAAGCAATTCATCATCCAGAATTTTGAGCGCTTCGTAGAGATGCTGCAACTGGCTGGCAACCTCTGCCTGCGTCGCCGCGCCGTGGTTGATCTCACGACCCTGCTCCGCGATTTCGGCAAGATAACGGATACGCGCGCCCGGAATCATTGTCGTTGCCCGCGGTTCGCGGATGGACGTATCAATATCAGGTGTCCATTTTTTCTCGTCCAGCTTCATTTTATCAGCAGCCCGACTGCACAATTCGGAGAACATATAGCTGATACCGGGATCATTGAACTGACTGGCAATAGTGGGATATACCGGAATCTCTTCATCCGGTGTTTTGAACGCGACGTGATTTCGCTTCCACTGTTTACGAATGTCGCGCAATGCGTCCTCTGCACCGCGCTTGTCATACTTGTTCAGAACAATCAGATCAGCAAAATCCAGCATGTCGATTTTCTCAAGCTGACTTGCGGCGCCGTATTCGCTGGTCATTACGTAGACTGAGAAATCGACGAGATCCACAATTTCACTGTCGCTTTGCCCGATGCCCGCCGTCTCGACAAGAATGAGATCGAAGCCAAGCGACTTGAGGTAGCCAATATGGTCACCGAGCATCTCACTGGTTGCCAGATGCTGGCGCCGAGTCGCTATTGAGCGCATAAAAATTCGTTCCGAGCGCAGCGAGTTCATACGAATACGATCACCAAGCAAGGCTCCGCCCGTTCGACGTCGTGTTGGATCGACCGCAAGTACCGCGATCCGCATCTCAGGAAAAAAGGTCAGAAATCGATTCAATATTTCATCGGTCACACTGCTCTTGCCCGCGCCACCCGTGCCGGTAATGCCGATGACCGGTGTCTGACCGGCTTGCACCTGCCATTCCTTGCGCAAAGACTGCAACCGAGCGGCATCGATTCGACCTTCTTCGAGCGCCGATATCATACTCGCGATCTGTGGTGACTCGGCGCCGCCGGACGACAAAACATCGACAGGCGTTTGTCGGGCCGCGAGAGTGCGCTCGATCAGGTCCTCGATCATCGCCTCGAGGCCAAGGTTCATGCCGTCGTGCGGGTGGTAGATGCGCTCGACACCGTAGTCCATCAGCTCCTTAATCTCCTCCGGCGTAATCGTGCCACCGCCACCACCAAATATTTTGATGTGCGGAGCACCAAGCTCCTGCAGGCGATCAACCATGTAACGGAAGAACTCCATATGTCCGCCCTGGTAGGAACTTATCGCGATTCCATCTGCATCTTCCTGAATTGCGGCGCGCACGATATCGTCGACGCTGCGATTGTGGCCAAGATGAATGACCTCCGCACCGTGTGCCTGTATCAAGCGACGCATGATGTTAATTGCGGCATCATGCCCGTCGAACAGGGATGCTGCGGTGACGAAACGCAACGGGGCTTTACGACCTGAAGCACCTGGCAGATTGCTGGCTGCAGTGTTCATGAATGCAATTCTCCGGGGAAAAACAGCAGAAGTTTCCGCAGACTTGGCGGAAATTCTTTAAAAATCAATACGTTTTGCTATTGATAAAATTTTAATCTGGATTAAAATAATTCAGATTGAAGAAAATGACAAGTACAGGGTCGAGCAAGAAATGGTGAGAAACCCGGAAGAAACCAAATTCCAGCTGCAGCGCGACCGCATGCTTAAGGCTGCGGCCTACTGTTTTAACCAAAAAGGCTACAGCGGCACATCATTGAAGGATGTAGCGGATATCCTCGGCCTAACCGACGCGGCCCTCTACTACTACGTTCGCAACAAGGAAGAATTGGTCTATCAGTGCTACGTTCGCGCAGCTGAAGTCGGCCAACAGGCTATGGATCGGGCTATCGAGGAATCGACCAACGGATACGAGCAGGTACAAACCTATATCCGCTATCACATTGAATACATGGTGGGTGAACGTGGGCCGATCGCAATCATGAGTGAAGTGCCGTCGTTACATCCCGAGCACCGCGACGAAGTGCTCGGGTTTTCGAGATCGCACAGCTCGCGTTTCGAAGGATTGCTGGAAAAAGGAATTAGCGACGGCAGTATCGCTGCGTGCGATGTCCGCATGACTGGCAACTCGATCATGGGCTCAATCAACTGGATTCCGAAGTGGTTCCATGGAGATCCAGACTTCGCCGCGCGCGTGGTAGCCGAATTTCCCGAGATTCTCTGCCGGGGACTTCGCCCGGGCGCATAGATCCAAGCCTCTGGGCTATTTGATCGCGGCTTGTGCGCGCTTCTCCACATCCCGAATACGCGCAATTTCTGCCGCGGCCATAGGCCTTCCGGATGCGATGCTGTCACTCAAAAACGTCAGGCGACTTGGTATGCGTCGCTGCGCTTCCTCAGCAACCTGAGCCCGATCGGCATCCATTTGGCTCTGCGAGCTCACCAGATCGTTGCTCAATGTCGAGCGCTGCAAACGACGACCAATCAACTCAAGATCTTTCTCGATATAACTGACGATGATCATGGCGTCGCTGTAGTCCATACGTATCTCAGCGTACTTCTTGTCCGACTGAATACGCTGTTCATCCTTAAACAGCTCCCAAACTTCGTCACGGGCTCGCGAAAAATTCTCGTCACCGCGCTCCGCTGCCAGGCGATACCAGGCCGATCCGGCGATATAGTCACGCGGGACGCCTTTGCCGACCATGTTCATGTAACCAACCATGTATTGCGCGTATTTGTCGCCGAGCGGAACCAATTCTTCTCGATAGATGAAATAAGCGCGCTCGTAGTCGCCCTTCTCGAAAAGTTCGTCGACTTTTTCCTGTGTCTTGAGAATACGGCGATCAGGTTTGCTGCCCGGAAAATCGTCCGCAGCGACGGGCCCGACAGATGCCACCATGAGCATCGCCGCTACTGCGAGCTGGATTATGAGTTTGGGCTGCGCATTCATAGCAGAGTCTTTTTAGCACAAATTGACATGCATTGGATCAGTACGGATAGACTTTTTAGTTCGACTCAAATTCAGATCCATCAGTTCAAACTAATTTCTGCCAAGCGCTTTAATCCTCGAAACTGGGGCTCCGTTTCTCCATATTTGCCGCCACGGCTTCGATCTGCTGATGACCACCCAACAGCGATAATTGAAGCTGCGCTTCAAGTTGCAGGGCCTGACTCGTCGACAATTCAGCGGATTCGTCAAAAAGTCGCTTGATCGCTCGTACAGCACTGGGAGACTTCGCAGCAATTCCAGCAGCCGTTGCCTGCGCTGCTTGCGAGGGATTGTCGTGTATCGCAGTGATCACCCCCATCTCTCGTGCCTCGTCGGCATTGAAGACCCGACCTGTCCAGGCGAGTTCCTTCGCCTTGTCTGCAGGTATTAATCGGTCCAGCGTCTTTGAAATCGCCATATCCGGAATTAGGCCCCATTTTATTTCCATCACCGACAAGCGGCAGTCTGCACTGGCGAAGCGTAAGTCAGCTCCGAGGGCGATCTGCAACCCACCACCAAACACGGAACCATGCAGCGCACAAATTACGGGCTGTGGAACTTCACGCCACACAAAGGCAGCTCGTTGAAATAGATTTGCCGGAGAGTCCTTGCCCGGCATCATTTTCGATATCAAGACCGATTCGTCGTCCTGCTGAAATATGCTGAGGTCGATGCCGGCACAGAAACTCGGTCCAGCACCTTCGAGAACGATTGCCCTTACTGATGCGTCGCCAGCAAGCTCCATGCCTGCTTCCGCCAATGCTGCGAACATTCGTAAATCGATCGCATTGTGTTTTTCCGGACGATTCAACGTGACGGTAGCCACGTGACCGTCTTTACTGATTCTTACTGGCTCAGACATCGGCGCGCTTGATAGTCATACTTTTAGCGTGCACTTGCCGTTGCGCAAAACAATGCAGTCACGCTCTTTAACAGAGCATTGGAAGGACACAATATTTCCGTCCTGCCACATATCCGTAGTAATGGTGTCGCCCGGAAGCACCGGCAGCGAGAAGCGCGCATCGAAACCCTCTATTAGAGTGTGGTCGTAGTCGCATATCGTCTGCAAAACTGCGCGACACGCAATTCCGTAGGTGCAGAGCCCGTGCAAGATTGGGATTGAAAAACCTGCCGCAGTAGCCGCGTCCGGGTCTGCGTGCAGCGGATTTCTATCTCCGTTGAGTCGAAACAAGAGCGCTTGATCAGCACGTGTTGGCGTATCGCAGCTCAAATCCGGCTCACGACGCGGCGGCCGATGCGGTTTGGGCCCAGAGCCTGAGGGCGCACCAAATCCGGAGTCACCGCGCGCCATCACGGTTGCGCCAGCGGTGAAAATCACAGCGTCATCTTTCGCCAGTCGCCCTTCCACCTCGAACAAAAACATCGAACCGCGCGATGCACCACGGTCAAAAACATCGACGACCCGCTTGTTAAGCCGCAAATCAGCCGCCGCCGGCATGGGTCGATACAGCTGCAATCTCTGTTCGACGTGCAACACCTGACTGTAGTCCCAGCCAAGGTCAGCTGGAAACATGTCCGGAACGATAGCACTCGCCAGTGTCGGCACTGTCCGCAGCGTGTTTTCCCCCTCGTATACGTAGGCCAATTCTTTGCGATCAATCGCGTCGCGACCAAATCCCACACTTTGCGCATACAGCATGGCCTCGACGTCGCCATAAACACGCTCGATATCGAGAATTTCCGTAGCCATTAACCTGTCGTAATCCATTGCCATCTACTTTTCTCTCGGCTCAACAAAGAAGTCTGCTGCCAGTGGCAATTCCGGATTCACCGCATACTCACTGAGATCCGTAATGCCCTCGCCTTCCAAAACGGAATCATCTATACAAAAATTTCCGGTAAATTCGCGGCTCGGTTTGGAAAAAATCACGTACGCGGCGTCAGCCATAATCTCCGGCTTGCGAGAATGCATCATCAATTCCTCACCGCCCAACATATTTACCGCGGCAGTAGCAATTGTCGTTCTCGGCCATAAGGCGTTGACTGCAATTCCCTTTTCGCGAAACTCACCAGCCATTCCCAACACGCACATGCTCATACCGTATTTGGCCATTGAGTATGCGACATGCGGCGCGAACCATTTCTCTTTCATGTGCAGAGGCGGCGCCAGCGCAAGAATATGTGGGTTTTCTGCTTTCAGCAGCCACGGCAAGCAGGTTTTGGATACGAGAAAAGTCCCGCGCGCGTTCACCTGATGCATGAGGTCGAATCGATTCATGGAGACGTCTTCGGTGCCAAGAAGAGCGATCGCGCTCGCATTGTTTACCACGATATCGATTCCGCCGAACTCCTCAGCAGCCGTTGCTACCGCATCAGCGACCGCCTGATCGTCGCGAATATCGCATACCAGTGGCAACGCCTTGCCGCCGGCGGCCTCAATTTCTGCCGCTGCGGTATAAATCGTGCCTGGCAGAGACGCATGCGGCTCAGAGCTCTTCGCTGCAATAACGATATTGGCGCCGTCTTGCGCCGCGCGTAACCCGATCGCGAGTCCTATGCCGCGGCTGGCGCCGCTGATGAAGAGTGTCTTGCCTGTAAGTATTGCCATTGATATGCCGCTCCGAACCCAGGCGACATGATACAGCAGAGCGCCGCTACGGCGACTACATACGGAAGATTCCGAACGGAGATTCGTGCTCACGCGGCCGGTTCATCGCCGCAGACAGCGCGAGCGACAAAACGTTGCGAGTGTCTACAGGATCGATGACTCCGTCATCCCAAAGCCTGGCGCTGGCGTAATATGGACTTCCCTGTAATTCATACTGCTCACGAATTTCCGCTTCAAAGTTCGACTGCGACTCCTCTGGCCAGTCCTCACCGCGCGCCTCCATGCCGTCGCGCTTTACAGTCGACAACACCAGGGCCGCCTGCTCGCCGCCCATTACAGAAATGCGCGCGTTTGGCCACATCCACATCATTCTCGGGCTGTATGCCCGGCCGCACATCGCATAGTTGCCGGCACCAAATGAGCCGCCGATTATCACGGTAAACTTCGGAACCGTCGCGCTTGCCACCGCGTTGACCATTTTGGCACCATCTTTGGCTATTCCGGCGTGTTCAACCCGCTTACCAACCATGAATCCCGTAATGTTTTGCAGAAACAGCAGCGGAATTCCTCGCCGATTGCAGAGCTGTATGAAATGCGCACCTTTTTGTGCGGATTCCATGAACAATATGCCGTTGTTGGCGACGATACCTATCGGACAACCGTCGATGTGCGCGTAGCCGCAGACCAGGGACGCACCGTACAACTTCTTGAACTCCTGAAATTCGGAACCGTCCACAATGCGTGCGATGACCTCACGAACATCATAGGGATAACGATATTCTCGAGAGACAATGCCGTAGATATCTTCTGCCGGATACACGGGCTCAACCGGCTCGCGCATTTTGACAGGGGCCGTTTTCTCGATATTGAAATTGGCGACGATCTCTCTGGCGATCTCCAGGGCATGGGTATCGCTATCAGCGAGGTGATCCGTTACGCCTGAAATCCGCGAATGTACAGCGCCGCCGCCCAGTGTTTCGGCGTCAACAATTTCTCCTGTGGCCGCTTTGACCAGTGGCGGACCGCCGAGAAAAATGGTGCCCTGATTGCGCACAATGATCGCCTCGTCGCACATCGCCGGAACATACGCGCCACCGGCTGTGCATGACCCCATTACCGCCGCCAATTGCGGTATGCCCTGCGCTGACATACGTGCCTGATTGAAGAAGATGCGACCGAAATGATCGCGGTCCGGGAACACTTCGTCTTGTCTGGGCAGGAACGCCCCGCCGGAATCAACCAGATAGATACAAGGCAGGTGATTCTGCTCGGCGATTTCCTGGGCACGCAGATGTTTCTTGATGGTCAGTGGGTAGTAAGTACCGCCTTTTACAGTCGCATCATTGGCGATGATCATGCATTCGGTATCGTGCACGCGGCCGATGCCTGCGATAAGACCGGCAGATGGTATGTCGTCGTCGTATACATCGTGCGCCGCAAAAAGTCCGACTTCCAGAAACGGTGAATTGTCGTCGAGCAACGCGGCGATCCGGTCTCGTGGCAAGAGCTTGCCACGGGATAGATGCCGTTCCCGTGAACGCGCTGATCCGCCAGTCTTAATATGGTCAGACAGTTCACGCAACGCTGCAGCTAAAGACTCGTTGGCGTCTTTATTGTTTACGTAGTCTTCCGACTCGCGATCAACCTTGGTTTCAATTTGTGGCATTAAATAACTCGCGCCCAATCAGCATTCGTCGAATCTCGCTGGTGCCTGCACCAATCTCATACAATTTAGCATCTCGCAACAAGCGCCCGGCCGGGAACTCGTTGATGTAGCCGTTGCCGCCGAGCGTTTGGATTGCTTCGCTGGCCATCCAGCTCGCTTTCTCCGCAGCGACCAGAATACAGCCTGCAGCATCGAAGCGGGTAGTTTGCTGCCGATCGCAAGCTCGCGCCACCGCGTACACATAGGCACGACAGCTGTTCATTGCCGTATACATGTCAGCCAGCTTCCCTTGCATAAGTTGAAACTCACCAATCGCCTGGCCGAACTGTTTGCGATCGTGCACGTACGGCATCACCAAATCCATGCAAGCTCGCATGATACCGAGCGGGCCGCCGGCCAGGACCACACGTTCATAGTCCAGTCCGCTCATCAGGATCGCGGCGCCCTTACCTTCTGTCGCAAGCAAGTCGATTGCCGGTACACGACAATCCTGCAGCAGCACCTCACTGGTATCGGATCCGCGCATACCCAGCTTGTCGAGTTTTTGATGCGTCGACAGGCCCGGATTGTCACGTTCGACAATGAATGCGCTCAAGCGACGTTGCGCAACGTCGGTAACGGCGTAAATGACTATCACGTCAGCCTGTGGCGCATTGGTGATCCACATCTTCGAACCGTTCAGGACATAGTCGTCACCATCGCGGATTGCTGTAGTTCGCATCCCCATCACGTCAGAACCCGCTCCGGTCTCGCTCATGGCCAATGCGCCCAGATGTTCGCCTGACACCAGTCGCGGCAGATACTTTTGCTTTTGTCGATCGTCACCCCAGCGATGAATCTGATTTACGCAAAGATTGGAGTGCGCACCGTAGGACAATCCAACCGATGCCGAGGCGCGACTGATTTCTTCCATCGCGACGACGTGCGCAAGGTAGCCCAGACCCGTGCCGCCATATGTTTCGTCAACGGTAACGCCGAGCAAACCCATTGCGCCCAACTCTGGCCAAAGGTCCCGCGGAAACTCGTTTTGAGAATCGATGTCACTCGCGCGCGGCGCGATATTGTCGCTTGCAAATGCGGCGACCGCTTCGCGCAGCATGTCGACGTCGTCGCCGAGGCCGAAATCAAAGTCAAACATAGATCATCCAGATGTCTTGTGACCCCTGATTCTGGATGCTTGCGGCTGGCTGCTATATACCGCATTGCTGGTAGATCGCGCGCTTACGTCAGGCAGACGATAACTCTTTGATAAATAATGAAAACAATTCATATTGCGAGGTTATGCCCAACTTCGAGAACAGATTGCGCTTGTGAACCATGACGGTCCCAGGGGCGATGCGCAGTTCACGAGCGATCGACTTCGCTGAATGTCCTCGTAGCAGCAACTGCGTTATCTGCCGCTCGCGATCCGTCAGCTGGGTGTCGCCAAATTTATCGAAGCAACGGGTCAGCCGACGGTGCAGATTATGTTTTCGCTCGACTCGCCGGGATTTATTGTCCCAGTGCTCCCAAATACTTCGCATGCTGGCGAAAATGACTGCTTCAATCGACCGCATCCTGTCCAACTCTGTCTTCACATATTTCTTGTGGAAACGGCCAACAACTAACACCAAAGTCGAATCACCACTGGTATCCAGCAGAAAATCCATCTCGTCACGAAGATGTGTGCGCTCACAATACTGCCGGTAATACTCACTCGAATGGAATCGATCCGGAATTGTGTCTCGAAACCGACATGCTGTTGCTCGCTGTGTGCGAATCGCAAGTTGGTACAGTGGGTCCAGCAGGTAGGGACCGGCCAGATAGCGATCCAGATAGTGCTTTGCGATCGCGGCGTCCATTGAATGATGCAGGATTTCCGGCGGCGCTTTCTTATGGAAAGACATCAGGCACGTGCCATTGTTGTCGACCGCCAGGTCAACTACTGATACCAACGAGCGACAAAGGGCCTTAGTGTCGATTGCTGCGCTCAGTCCGCATTCGGCTGATAGAGACCCGCTACCGATCCGGACGGATCTTCTATGACACAAAAGCTACCGCCCGCGAGTCCGCGCGGCTCGACGACAACTTTGCCGCCGCTTGACCTGCACAGCTCGGCGCTGGCCGCAGCATCCGCGACGATGATGTAGATCAGCCATCCAGTTGGCAAATCAGCATTGCTGCCGCGCGCATGACATATGCCTGACACACCACCACCGCCAGGCATTTTCATCACGTAGTCGCTGTAGCCACCCATGTCGACCTCTTCCGATTCGTAGCCAACAACGGTCTTATAAAATTCGCTGACCGTTGCTGCGTCGTCAACTGTCATATCGATCCAGCCAATTTTTCCAACTTCCGGAGAATTACTCATCTGGGCACCACTCAATTTTTACGGGACATCGCTAAAACGATGTTAGAAATGAGGCAGCATTGCCGCCAATTGGGCCTACACCCTTGCGTGCGCTTTTCAGGTACTCCTCACCCTGTGGATAATTGTCCGGCTGTGGATTGCAGATCCTTAATACCCGATTGCGATGGTAAACCTGCAATTGCGACATAAAAGGAATCACTCGCGTTGGATCGTCGGCAGTCAGTTCTGTATGCAATTCGGGTAAGCGGTACCAGGGCACGTTCATATTGAAATGATGCGCGTTGTGATAGCCGAAATTCAGTGTCAGCCAATTCAAGCGCGGAAAGCGCATCGATATCGGGACGCTGAACGTGTGTTCCTGCTCCCATTCGACATCGCCCTTGTGCGGCGGCTTCACGTATTCGAATAAGGTCGGGTGGTAAGAATAGTCATGCTGTAACGCGTCCATGAAGCGCAGCATGTGCACCATCAACAAATACGCTATCGCATAAAGAACAGCGACCTTGGGAGCCCATACCAGCAACAGAATAAAAATAGTGCCGCGAATTACGATGACCGCGACGTTGCGGACGCGCTGATCGCGGCGTTGCGGAAGAATGAAGGAGGTGAACACCATGATCAAATGCATGATCAGATCGTGCGCCGGAATATAGAACCACTCCAGTATCTGTACGGACTTCAGAATGATCGGATGCTTCTCAAAAAACTCCTCGTACTCAAACCATACGACGTCGTCGTTATCGACATGGTGCCGGAAGTGCTTGTAGCGCATGTCCTCGTAAGTACCGTATGCCGCTCCACAAAACCAACTCATCGCCTTTCCTAGCAGCGCATTGTGTTTCGCGCGCTTGAAAACCAACTGGTGGCCGCAATCATGAATGAGATAGGCGGAAATGATCATGCTGTGAGCAAGCAACAACGTAGCGGCGAGATTGATCGGCCATTCAGGACGAAAAAGCCCATAAAAACCAATGATATAGGCTCCCAGCACGTACAACAGTGCCGTGCCGTTGTAACGTAGTCCCTGAGGTTCCTTGAGTATTGCCATAGCCATATGCATTGACTCATACATCATTCTGGAAAACCGATTTTCTTTGTACACTTCGGTTGATCGTATTGCTAGCATAGACTATTCGTTGCCTCGAACCCCAGGAAGAAGAATGAAGCTTGTCACCGCCATCGTTAAGCCGTTCCGCCTCGACGACGTTCGCAATGCGTTGGGTGAAGTCGGAATTCAGGGAATGACAGTTAGTGAAGTAAAGGGCTTCGGCCGACAACGCGGCCACACCGAGCTCTATCGCGGCGCTGAGTACGTCGTGGACTTCCTGCCGAAGGCGAAGATTGAGGTCGCTGTTTCAGATGATCTGGTAGAACGAACCGTAGAGGCAATTATCGAGAGTGCGAAAACCGGCAAAGTCGGTGACGGCAAGATATTTGTTACAGATCTTGAACAAGTCTGGAGGATTCGTACCAGTGAATCGGGCGACAGCGCCTTATAAATTCTCCCAGACGAATCCGTCGCCGTTGCGGAAATATACAGCGATAGCACGACCGTACACCGACCGTTCTTCTATGAGACCAAAAATGCGACCGTCCAGACTATTACCGCGATGATCTCCCATCGCGAGTAGCTTGCCCGCGGGGATCGAGCCGACAAAGTCCGGACCACCACCATCGGCCATGTTCAGCCTGACAATGCGCTCTCCGAAAACTTCGGTATCCAGATCATCCAAGCGTGCCATGACGTGTCCGTTAATCAGCAATCGGCCATTGCTGACGACGACCTCACCCCCGCCAATAGCGACAATACGCTTGATAAGACGTGTACCGTCGCGCGGAGAATCAAAGATTGCGACCTCACCACGGGTAACCGCGGCACCCTCTAGAATTTGAATTTGCGTAAACGGAACGCGCAAGCCATAGGCCATCTTATCGACCACAACCCGATCGCCGGGAACCAATGTAGGCTCCATCGAACCCGACGGAACGTAGTAGTGATCCGCCAACGTGGAGCGTGCGGCCATGAGGCCGAGCAGTAGCAACAGGAAGTTACCGGCTTCCCGTCCAATGCGTCGCAAGCGCGATTCTGACTGCGGTTTCTGAGTTCTTATGCTGTCCATAGCAATATCTGACAATAAATCTGTGCTGAAGTGCCACCGAAGATTTCCTCTCCATGCATAGCTAATTTCCTTTAATTACGGGCGCAAGACCAATTCGCCACAGTTCGAGTTTTTCATCGAAGCGCATTGCGGCATGCGCCGGGCTGGTTGACGGTAAAGTGATTAATTGAATGCGACTATCAACGACGTCCTGCGGTACTCGTTCGGAGAACATTTTCGCCGCTTTCTGCCCATTGAAGCAGATTCGCCCGATCGCCCCGTGCTCTACGAGAAATCGGTCGAAATCGTTTACCTCCGCGGTCGACATCTGAATGTCGGCATCCAGACTACCTGGCCGCACGGAACTCGCCAGAACATCCCACAGCGCGATTCCTTCCTTCTGCAGGGCAACACAACGATCGCCGTAGCTGCCACTTGCACCTGCAAGTTCCGCCATGATGCGCCAGAACGCATTCTGCGGATGCGCATAATACTGGTTGTCAGTAATGGAACGCTGACTCGGCAGGCTACCCAGAATCAGGACCCGTGTATTGTCGCTAGCCAGGGGTGCGAACCCAGACGAACGCTCGCCTTGCGATGACATTCGTGTGTTAGTAACCGAGCTCAGGATCCACAACATTCAAGAGCGCATCGCCCGCCAGAAATCGGCGCAAGTTTTCCTGCAATACCAGCATGTGTCGGTTCCTGTTTGATCCGTTCCCTGCAACATGCGGTGTAATGATGACGTTGTTCATCTGCCAGAGCGGATGATCGGCCGGTAGCGGCTCAGGGTCAGTAACATCGAGGCCGGCGCCGGCGATTTGCCCGCTACGCAGCGCCGCAACGAGTTCGTCAGTAACAACGCTCTTGCCGCGACCGACGTTAATGAAATGTGCACCCGGCTTCGCAGCTGCGAAAAACTTCGCATCATAAATGCCGGTCGTTTCCGGCGTTATTGGCAAAGCGTTGACGATGAAGTCTGCCTCTGCCGCTAGTTCATACATCTCATCCGACAAACCAACGTACTCTACAAATTCAGGCCCTTCATGCGAGCTGCGACGCGTCCCAAGCACCCGCATATCAAGAGCAGCGGCTTTGCGCGCGACTTCAGTGCCGATGCCACCCAGTCCGACCACGAGCATGGTCTTGCCGCCGACAGATTGCATTCCAACGGTGGCTTGCCCCCGCCCCTTCGCCCACAGGCCAGAATCCATCACGTCGATCAATTGCGGCAAGTTACGTGCCAGAGCCAGCGTCATTGCTATTACATGCTCGGCAATCACCGGCGCCGACATCTTCTGCATATTGCTGAGAATCACATCCCCGTTAGTGAATCGCTCGGTCGTTATGCAACGATCGACACCTGCGTTCGTTACCTGCACCCAGGTAGCATGCACCGCGGCGTTGACCAAGTTGAACAAGTTGTTCGAGCAGCGGCTGATAATTGCATCGACATCCGCTGCTTTCGCAATGGCATCGGATTCGGAGGTCGCTATGATGAACTCGATACCCGGTACGATGCCTTGCAGGTCATCGTCGATGTCAAAACCGTTATAGACAAGGATTTTCTTCGGTGGACGCCAATTCGGCATGTCACGCATGGCCACGTCGCCGGCTTCGATGCCAGTCTGCTCGATAAGTTTGTCGATATCACTCTGCGCATACGCTGCGTCCGCACTGAGAAATCCTACTATTACAACGGCAGCGATTTTTTGCAGGTTCTTCATAAATCAATCCTCGTTTTACAGCTTATCGGCCAATTTATGAGACAAGTCTCCGGGCTCATACGCAGTATAACTGTTGCGCTACGGAGGAGGAGTCGATGAATACAGGTCAACGGGTAATGTTGCTGCTCGTATTGGCAGCAATTCAAGCAGACGCGGACAGCAAAGACGATAAGGCCGCGTGCGATAAGGTCAAGCAACAGATTCGGTTAATTCAGACCAAGATGAGAAATGGTTATAGCGCAGCACAAGGCATCCGTTACGAAGAGCGGCTGCGCGAGTTAAAGCAAAAGCGTTACGAGCTGTGTCGTTAACTAGGCCGGGAAGAAATCGATCGGCTTAGTTGTCGTAATCGCTTCAACATCTTTCGCTTCAAAGCGGAACAACTTAACGCGGGCCACCAGTTTGTTTTCCAAATCAGGGTTACCCAGTTCGCTGGATACGACTTCGCAGAGCGTCACAGAACCATTTGGCGCGATCGTAAGACGCAACACCAACTTACCCTCAAGCGATGGATCTACACGTAGCGCCCGATTATAGAGTGCAAAAATCACACCCTTGTTCTTGTCGAACACTAGCTCAATTTCTTCGCGAGACCGCGATGCTTTGCCACTTGTTCCTGTGCGCTGCGCACCACCGGCAGAATTGCCCAGGCCTGCAACAGGACTAACAACTTGCGTAGTGCTACGCCCGGCAATGCCAGAGCCGCCTGTGTTACGACTCAGACTCGCAGTATTAATGCCCCCGGAAGCCGTTCCGGCTTTTGAGGTAATCATCGAGCGCTCATTGCGCTCAGCTTCGCCGACCGACGAAGTCAGGTCTCTGTCATCGACAGCGTCCAACAAATCTTTGTCGACCAGGTCCGCGAGATCTTCGGCGAACGGCAGCATCGCTGCTTGTGCCTGTTCCAGCGCAACTTCAGCCTGATCGATCTCAGGTTCTGGTTCCGGCTCAGGAATAAATTCTGGCTCAGGCTCAGGTTCCGTTTCTGCGACCTGCTCCGGCTCGTCTTCTGGCTCCGGGTCTTCTTCCGGCTCCGGCTCAGGCGGCGGTGGTGGCGGCAGCGGCTTTTCATCGAGTAACAACTGCGCGATCCGCGGCGGGATCTCAATAATCTCATTCGGGTCAGGCTCAGGCACCGGAATGAACGGCCAAACCAAACTTAACGCAACCACACCAATGAGAATAAATTTGAGCAGGCGCTGAAACCTGCGCTCCTGATTCGAATCAGAAGTCCAGGGCAGGTCATACTCTCTGTAAAACGGTAAATCCACGTGTTACTCCGTAAAAATCGTCGGGCGTCCCTTAACGGGCCGCCTGCA
>RCNC010000173.1_pt1 | contig 36681 bp, 33 predicted proteins | sample 2041301 | NCBI WGS metagenome assembly RCNC01 (sample SAMN09708231, study PRJNA481090) | Marine sediment metagenome, whole genome shotgun sequencing project. | biome: marine sediment; feature: ocean; material: sediment; isolation source: Sewage treatment plant 13A marine sediment (STP13A) ... | reverse complement strand
TTGTTAGTTGTCAGTTTTATTTTCTTACAAGTGTTTCGCCGGTGACTGGCTAACATCCCCAATTCCTGGCTTCCCAGCTTTATCATTCGGCAGATTCCACAGATTTAACTTCCGGGATTTCCTTTTTCAATATTTTCTCAATTCCGTTTTTTAAAGTCATCTGCGACATGGGGCATCCGGCACATGCACCCTGCAGCCGTACCTTTACCACCCCGTCCTCAACATCAACAAGTTCCACATCACCCCCGTCAGCTTGTAACATTGGCCTTATTTTGTTTAAAGCTTCCTCAACTTTCTCTTTCATGTTAACCTCCTGTTCTGTTTTCTATAAAAATCCTTTCTAAAGGCTTCAAATGCATCATTTTTTATTGCATTTCTCATCTGCTTCATAAGATTTGTGTAATAATGGATATTATGAACCGTATTTAATCGATAGGCAAGAAGTTCTTTTGCCATGTAAAGGTGCCGCAAATAGGCTCTGGAAAATTTTTTGCATGTATAACAGGTACAACCTGGCTCTATGGGGTCTGTATCATGTTTAAATCGGGAATTGCAAATATTTATCGTTCCGTATTTGGTAAACATCTGGCCGTTTCTTGCATTTCTGGTAGGAAGAACGCAATCAAACATGTCTGCCCCAAGGGCGACAAGTTCCACCAGGTCTTCAGGAGTTCCGACCCCCATAATATATTTCGGTTTTGATTCCGGCAACATTGGAAGCGTAAAATCAGCCATCTCAAGCATGATATCTTTTGGCTCGCCCACGCTGAGTCCGCCTATGGCGAAACCTGCAAATCCGATTTTAACCATTGCATTCGCTGACACTTCACGAAGCTCCTTGAACATGCCGCCCTGGATAATACCGAATAATGCCTGACCAGAGGTGGGGTTTACGCATTTATCAAACTTTTTTTTGCATCTTTCTCCCCACCGCGTTGTAAGCTCAACGGCATTTTTAGTATCATTTAGGCTTGCAGGATACTTTATGCACTGATCAAGGCACATCATAATGTCCGAGCCAAGGCAGGTTTGTATTTCAATTGCCTTTTCAGGGGTAATCAGGTGCTTTGATCCATCGATATGGGACTGAAATTCAACTCCTTCCTCAGTCAGTTTTGTCAGCTTTGCAAGGGAAAAGATCTGGAATCCACCGCTGTCCGTTAAAATAGGCCCATCCCAGTTCATAAATCTGTGAAGGCCTGAAAAATGCTGTATTACTTCACAACCCGGTCTTAGGTATAAATGATAGGTATTGCCAAGTATTATCTGTGCTCCACACTCAACCAACTCTTCCGGAGACAGGGATTTGACAGTTCCCAAAGTTCCCACAGGCATAAAAACAGGGGTCTTCACTTCGCCATGGACTGTCTTCAGAACTCCTGCCCTGGCGCGTGAATCTGTAGATTTAGAAATGATATTGAACATAAATTCAACAACTTATGCAATAGAATCAGGTATATTGTTTTCGAACTTTATATTTTTGTATAATTCTTCATGAAAATCCGAAATACGAATCCCGCCCATTGTAATTGCCAAAAGTGCCGATTTCTAAAAATAAGAACTATATATGTTACCTACACCATATGAGCTATTCTATCCAATATACATTGCATCTCCGTAGCTGTAAAATCGGTATTTATTCTTTATTGCTTCTTTATAGGCATTTAAAATATTTTCCCTTCCCGTAAATGCGGAAACAAGCATCAGAAGGGTCGATTTTGGAAGGTGAAAATTTGTAATCATTGCATCAACAACCTTGAATTTGTAGCCCGGATAAATAAAAAGGTTGCATGTGCCTTTGCCGGAACTGATGGTACCGTTTTTATCCGAAGCAAACTCAAGGGTACGCACACAGGTTGTTCCAACCGCAATAATACGGCGGCCTTCTTTTATTGCGCGGTTTATTATATCAGTCGTTGATTCAGGTATAAAAAATCGCTCGGAGTGCATCCTGTGATCTCTGATATCAGGCGATCTTACAGGTAAAAATGTTCCATACCCTACATGGAGGGTAATTACAGCAATCTCAACTCCTCTTGATTTCAGCTTTTCAATCAACTCTTTTGTAAAATGAAACCCGGCAGTAGGGGCTGCAACTGCTCCTTTTTCACAGGCATATACTGTCTGATAGGCTGTTTTGTCATTACATGGCGAATCTTTTTCATTCCTTTTTATATAAGGAGGAAGCGGAATTTTTCCCATTTTATACAGAAGGCTTTCAAAGTCGTTGCTGCAGTAGAACTTTAAAGAATAGACTCCGTCAAAAAAACCTGTCACCTTTGCTTTCAAGCTATTGCCAAAAAAAATAAAGGTGCCTGTCTTTGTGCGTTTTGACGCATTTATCAGGCATTCACTCGTAAATTTGCCTGAACCTGACTTACCTCCGGCATAATCTAAAATCAGAACTTCGGCCTTGCCTCCCGTTTCCTTTCGGCCAAGTAGACGTCCTGGAATCACTTCGGTATTATTTAGAACCAGGATATCCCCTGGTAAGAGAAATTTATAAATCCCGGAAAACTCATGGTGGGAAAGCTCGCCTGTCTTTCGGTTTAAAAAAAGGAGTTTTGATCTATCCCTTTGCTTTACCGGCTTTTGCGCAATAAATTCTTCGGGAAGATCGTAGTTATAGTCGTTTAAAGAAAACATGTTAAACCAGGCCTACCTCTTTCCCATGAAAACCAGAAAAAGCCCGAAGATCATAAGTACAAAACCGAATTTTCGCATACTGCTCACCGGCATTTCGAGAAATTTTTTAACAACAAGCTTCATTTTATCCGGAAAGGTAAAATAGGGAAGCCCCTCAACGATCATAACCATTCCAACGACACAAAGAAAAAATTCCATAAAATCCTTCTTTCAGCGATCAGCGAACCCTAAGCGATTCGGTGCAACTTCAGTAAAACTCAGTGGAAAAAAGATAAAAAATTACCACGGGAAACACGTAATGTCTCAGGTAATATTAAAAACCGTTCTTGAATTTTTGTACGCGTTCATGCCCATTCGGAACAAAAAGGTTGCACAATCAACGTCCCGCAAGCGTTCACAGGTGCGGTGCCTATGAACGCTTACGAATTTTTATACCCTTTTCATATACAGATTGTCAAAGTCTAATGTTGATGGCGTTGTAGAAAGTCGCATCTACTGCGTTGCAGCGATTTTTCAGAAACTCGGCATACTGCATGTATTGCCCCATCTCTGAAAAACCACTGCGTCTTGTATATGGAACTTTCTACTTAGCACCCCAAGGGCATTTCCTGCGGGCACCATCGGCGATACTTTTTACAAGACTGTCAATGTTGCCTTTACAACTATTATTTATAGTGGTAATTGGTTGAATAATTGAGAAATCGAAGAGGCGGTTTCAAAATGTTCAATTTTGTTCGAGATCAAGGAAGGCGAAATTTTTAACCACAGGAATACATGTAGTATTTCGAGGATTAAAATTTGAGCCTGACGCAGATATCGGACAAAAGGGGACGTTTTGAAATTGGCTCTGAAAGGAAAATAATGGAATTTGAACCTGTCATAGGGCTGGAAGTTCATGCCCAGCTTAAAACAAAGACAAAGATTTTCTGCGGATGCTCAACGTCCTTCGGAGCGCCGCCCAATACGCATACATGTCCGGTATGCCTTGGCATGCCTGGAGTCCTTCCGGTTTTAAACAAAAAGGTTGTTGAATACGCCCTTCGCATGGCCATTGCAACAGACTGTAAAATTGCAGCCAAAAGCAGGTTTGCCCGGAAAAACTATTTTTATCCTGATTTGCCAAAAGGCTACCAGATATCCCAGTACGAACTTCCCATTGCCGAATTCGGCCATATCGATATTGAAATAAACGGTGACAAAAAGCGAATTGGTATCACAAGGATTCACATGGAAGAAGATGCCGGAAAGCTGAACCATGACCCGGACAGGCCGGTGAGCATGGTGGATTTCAACAGGACAGGCGTTCCTCTTATAGAAATCGTCAGCGAGCCGGATATAAGATCTTCCGAGGAAGCAGGAGCTTATCTCAGGCAGCTTAGATCCATCGTGCGATACCTTGATATATGTGACGGAAATCTTGAAGAGGGAAGCTTCAGGTGTGACGCAAATGTATCGATCATGCCCATGGGAAGCAAAACATTCGGAACACGCACGGAACTTAAGAATCTCAATTCTTTCAAAAACGTTGAAAAAGCGATTCTATATGAAATAAGCAGGCAGAAAGAAATATTAATGGAGGGCGGCGAGATTGTGCTGGAAACAAGGCTCTGGGATGCGGCTAAAAACAGGACCACGTCCATGCGGAGCAAGGAAGAAGCCCACGATTACAGGTACTTTCCAGATCCGGACCTTTTGCCTCTTGTAATCGATGACGAATGGATTGCTTTAGTAAAAAAGAGCCTTCCGGAACTGCCGGAAACAAAAAAGAAGCGATTTATTAATCAATACGGTCTGCCCCCTTACGACGCTGCCTTTTTGACATCAGACTGGAACCTTGCAGACTTTTTTGAAAAATGTGTAAAAACATTCCCTGATCCCAAGCAGGTGAGCAACTGGGTCATGGGTGCCCTTTCAGCCCTTTTGAACGCACAGGGAAAAACAATAAGTCAGTCTCCCATTTCTTCTGAGAACCTTGCCGGACTTCTCGGACTTATCGATAAAGGCATTATCAGCGGCAAGATTGCAAAAACCGTATTTGAAGAAATGGCACAATCAGGTAAAACGCCTGAAGAAGTTGTTGAAGAAAAGGGACTTGTTCAGGTAACCGATGTTTCCGCTATCGAAAAGGTTGTTTACGATGTGCTCGCGCGATCCCAGGCCGAGGTTGAAGCTTACAAAAACGGAAAAACCAAGCTTCTCGGCTATTTTGTAGGCCAGGTAATGAAAGAGACCAGGGGCAAGGCAAATCCAAAAATAGTCAATGATTTGCTGGAAAAAATACTCGATGCCGGTTGAACAATTTACATAAATGGTTTGTCGTGATACACAATATGATGAATTCGTAAAAAAAGTCAAATTCATCAGGTTTTAGGTGTTAAGTTTTATGTTTTAGGTTAATGTAATTGTCTGTTTTACCAAATACTTAAAACTTAATACCTAAAACTTAAAACGGTTCTTAAAAAGTAATTTTTTACTTTTTAAGAAGCTATTAAACTTCAAAGGTGGAAAAATGAGTCCAGAACGTGAAACCATTGATTTTGATGTCCTTTTTGTCGGGGGAGGCCCCGCAAGCCTTGCAGGTGCAATAAAACTCATGCAACTTGCCAACGAGAAAAATATTTCTCTTGAAGTGGCCCTGATTGAAAAAGGTGCGGAAATCGGATCACATGCCGTAAGCGGCGCCGTATTGAACCCGATTGCTTTAAAAGAGCTTATTGTTGATTATAAGGAAAAAGCATGCCCAATCGAAACCACCGTCAGGGATGATGAATTCTATTTTCTCACAAAAAAGGGAGCCTTTAGACTACCTTTAAAGCCCAGGTATCTTCATAACAAAGGTTTCTACATTATAAGCCTTTCAAAATTTACAAGATGGCTGGGGGGAATTGCCGAAGATCTTGGCGTAAATATTTTTCCCGGTTTTGACGGGAAAGAAGTTCTTTATGCAGATGATGGAAAAACAATTATCGGAATCCGAACAGGAGACAAAGGTCTCGGGAAGGATGGTAAGCCCAAAGAAAACTTTGAGCCCGGAATCGACCTTATGGCAAAAGTTACTGTATTCGGAGAAGGAGCAAGGGGAAGCCTGATAAAGGATGTTGAAGAAAAGCTTCATACTGCTTCCGGTAAAATGCCCCAGGTATATGAAACCGGCATCAAAGAGGTCATCCAGCTTCCGGAAGATAACTATTTTACAACCAGTAAAGGCAATGATATCCATGTTCTCGGCTATCCACTGGGCCTGGGTACTCCTGGAGGCGGCTTTATCTATGAAATGCAGGACGGCAAAATCTCAATAGGATATCTTACAGCACTTTCCTATGAGGACCCTATGCTCGATCCGTTTGAGCTTTTTATTGAATTTAAAAAACACCCTTTTGTGGCCAAAATAATCAGCGGCGGAAAAGTCATTGAGCAAAGCGCCAGGACAGTTCCCACAGGCGGATACTTTTCAATACCTGAACTGGCCGTAAATGGCGCCCTTTTTATCGGCGCAGGTGCAGCAATGCACAACACGCCTGCATTAAAGGGCATCCATGTTTCCATGAAATCCGGAATGCTGGCGGCAGAGGCTATCGTAAATGCTTTCGAAAAGGATAACTTGTCTAAAGAAACTCTTGGGTATTATAAAGAGCTTTTTGAAAAAAGCTGGCTAAAGGAAGAAATTTATGAAGGAAGAAACTTTTCGCAGGCTTTAGATAAAAAAGGTCTGATGAAGTTTATTCATCTTGGCGCTCAATACTTCACAAAAGGCCGCGGCATTATTGACAGAATGCCCCTTGAGGAAGATTGTAAGACATTAAAACCTGTAAAAGCTGCAAAAGAAGATGAAACAAAACCGGACAAAATGGTTTATGATGGTGTTTTATATGTTGATAAGTTGACCGGCGTTTACCTGTCCAAGACGATGCACAGGGAAGATGAGCCTTCCCACATTATTATTCGCGACACCGATTTGTGTATAAACGATTGTTATAACACGTACCAGTGTCCGTGCACAAAATTTTGCCCAGGCAATGTATATGAAATAGAGATTGACGAAAATACATCCGAAAGGCGGCTTAAGCTTAACCCGTCGAATTGTTTTCACTGCAAAACCTGTGACATCAAGGACCCGTATAATAATATCATCTGGACTTGCCCTGAAGGAGGAGGAGGTCCCGGCTATACGATAGTCTGAGACTTTCTACGACGCCGTCAGGTTTGAATTAGCCTTAATTCCATAGAAAAGAAATCCCATGGAAATTAAAAAACACAGAAACCTCCAGAATATGGCTGATATGCCGGGTGGTCCCATAAAAGTATCTAAAATAACAACCGGGGTGATAGCCATGATTGCTATACTGATCAGAGATTGAAATTCGATATCCGTCTTAAGAATACTTGCAAACAGCATTCCAATTATCCCATAAATCAAAACCTGAACCAGCCTGTACAAAAACGAACCCAGTACGAGAAAAGGAAAAAATACTACAGCCAGCCATTTTTGAGCAATTCTAAGCCAGCCGTAAATAACATCCTGATCAATTCTGAAATCTTCAATCTCTGACAGGGCGAAAACCTGGGTTTCCCTGTCACTTTTTTTAATTATGAGTTTTGTTTCGGTCAGAAGCATTAATGCGTTTGTGTCATTAAGAGAGTTGATTTGACCTGTCGTATCAATAATAATGATATCTTCACCACTTTTAGGATCTTTAATAATATAGGGCTGATCCTGATCTATTGACGCCTTGCCATTTGAAAAGGTGATAGCAGGGAATTGGCTTATAAACGCAGGTGCATGTTTGGTCAGAAAATCTGATAAATCATAATGAATTTTAACTGTTTTCACAACCGAACACAAAGCAAGAAGAAATAATAGATAAAGAAAAGCATAATTTTTCCAGTTTTGCGCTACATCCCTGTAAAAGTCTTTTGAATAAAACGACATAAACAGGGGGTGAATAATTGTGTATCGCCGCCGGGTTGCTCTTAAAGGAGGGGGCTGAAGAAGTGATTGAGGCCGCCCTGCTTTATTACTATCAGTGCCTGGCTTTGCTTTTTTATCAGCCGTTGTAGAATGATCAGGATCTTCTTCCATAGAAACAACTGAGCAGACTGCACCTGTCTTTTCAAAGGCCTCCTGGTCTTTAACTGCAGCTTGATAATCGAGATCCGTTTTTATCTCTATGGGACTGCCGGTAAAAAGGCGGTCTATTTTACCGACATCCACCTTGTACAAAGAGGCCAGGTTTTTTTTTACATCTTCAATACTATAACCTTCGGCAATTTTTCCTTCAAAAACGATTTTGAATAGGCTCATTGAATTTGTTTCCTGCTTTTAACTATACAGTCCAAAGTGTTCCTGTGAGCCCCGGATCGTGGTCCGGGCCTGGCGCAGGAATCAATAATCCTTTTCCCCGACCAGGTCAAGGTCAAGGAGTTTTCAGGATTTCCGCCTGCGCGGGAATGACGATTTAGCTAATAAAATATAAGATAAGGAAACGGTTATGTCAAGAATACTGGGTATCACTACGATGCTTTAAAAAACGGCATAAAACGGCGTAAAAAATACGTTTTCCTTTGACATTTAAGGATTCATAAGCTATATGCGCCATAACTTTGAGAAGACTTATTTACTTCAAAAGTTTGCAGTCAAAAACCGCACAATCATAGACATTACAAGCATCCGGCTTTTCAGGTCGGCATTCAAAACCTTTTATAGATGCTTTTATCACGGAGCCGTTAACTATCTTATGGAAACAGTGACATCTATCAAGCCTTTTGTAGCTATAGCACTTTCATTTTTCTGCCCTATTCTCATTATTGCCTCTTATAAAAAACCGAATTTAAGAGAGTTCTGGACATTTGTAATTGCATTTATAAAGTTCGGAATAATCGCCTCTATGCTCCCTATAATTCTTGGCGGGCAAAAGATAGTATACAATCTTGTGGAAATTCTTCCCGGAGTCGGAATTGCATTTAAAGTAGATGCCTTTGGTCTTCTTTTCGCCATGGTTTCATCTTCTTTGTGGATTGTAACAACCGTCTATTCCATAGGGTATATGCGGCCGCTCAAAGAACATTCCCAAACCAGATACTTCAGCTATTTTGCGCTGGCTCTTTCTTCGGCTGTGGGAGTTGCATTTTCCGCAAATCTTCTAACTCTTTACCTGTTTTATGAAATGCTGTCCCTTTCCACTTATTCTCTGGTTACTCATCACCAGGATGCACAGTCCCGTGCTTCGGGCAGAAAATATCTGACTTATCTAATGGGTGGCTCCATCGCATTTTTTCTCCCGGCAGTCATACTGACTTACAATCTTACAGGCACGCTGGACTTTTCAAACCAGGGAATATTGACAGGCGCAGCCTCCGGTACGGTTCTTACGGTGATGTTTCTCCTTTTTATTGCCGGAATCGGCAAGGCTGCCATAATGCCCATACATGCATGGTTGCCATCTGCAATGGTAGCTCCAACACCTGTCAGCGCGCTGTTGCATGCTGTTGCCGTTGTTAAAGTCGGTGTATTTTCCTTGTTGCGTGTTTGCTTATATATATTTGGGACAGACCTGTTGCACAGCCTCTCTTTAGATGTTTTTTTGCTTTATTTTGCATCGATAACTATTATTGTAGCTTCGCTATTTGCATTAAAACAGGATAACTTAAAGGCCAGACTTGCATACTCTACGGTTGGCCAGTTATCTTATATTGTTCTGGCCGGAGGGCTTATCAGCGTCTCAGGAATATCCGGGGGAATGCTTCATATTGCAATGCATGCCTTTGGAAAAATTACACTCTTTTTCTGTGCAGGGGCGATTCTAGTTAATACTGGAATAAAAAATATCAGCGAAATGAAGGGGTTAGGGAAAAAGATGCCATTTACAATGGCTGCATTTTTCTTAGGCTCTTTAAGTGTCATCGGGATGCCCCCTTTTGGCGGATTTTTAAGCAAATGGTATCTGGCACTTGGATGCATTGATGTACATCAGATTCCCATACTGGTTGTTATTCTAACCAGTTCTTTGCTAAATGCCGCCTACTTTCTGCCCATAGCATATAATGCCTTTTTTACTGATGGAGAATATAAGGGGTTTGTAAAAATCCAGGAAGCACCTTTGCTGGCAGTAGCTCCACCGGTATTTACCGCATTTGTATCTTTTTTGCTGTTTGTCTATCCGAGTTTTTTTGTAAAGCTGGCAAAAATGGCGGCCATGGGATTGGTAGGAGGATAAATTATGATGGCGTCATAGAAAGTTCCATCTACTGCGTTGCAGCGGTTTTTCAGACACTCGGCATACTACATGTATTGCCTCGTCCCTGAAAAACCACTACGCCTTTTTATCCCGCTGATTTTTAGCGGGGGTATATGGAACTTTCTACTTAGCACCCCAAGGGCATTTCCTGCGGGCACCATCGGTGATACTTTTTTCGAAACCGTCTAAATCGGACTTTTTACGGGACCATATATTATGACTGAAGAAAACACACGTGAAGAAAAAATGGAACTCTCACACGAGCCTATTCCGGCATATGTAACAATATTCCATGTTGCTATAATAATCGGCGTTATATGGCTTGGCATTATTTTTTGGAGAAGTTTTTAATCCTGATTATGGAGATTAAGGTCAAATGAAAAAAGAATTAAAAATTTTCGATAAACCCGAAAATGTTAAAAGGCTTTTATATATTTTTTATGCGTCACTTGTTGTCCTTTTGATTGCTGATTTTTTTATTCATAAACATGCCGACTTTCCATGGGAAGCCGCTCCTGAATTTTTTGCCGTTTACGGATTTGTATCATGTGTAGCTTTAATTTTTATCGCAAAAATATTGCGCAAAATAGTCAAAAGAAAAGAAAATTATTATGATTAATTCGATTCCTCCGGCAGCTATATTTATAATCGGCGCTTTATTTATTCCGATCTTAAGGGGTAAAATCAAGTCTGCATATATGCTCCTTCTTCCGGTTCTTGCATTTTATATACTGGTGACTATTCCTGAAGGAAAGCACTGGGTCGTCCGCCTGCTTGATTACGATTTAATTTTTGGACGGATAGATCGCCTGAGTCTGGTATTCGGGTATATTTTCTCTATCATATCGTTTATTGCCATACTTTTTGCAATCCAAGTAAAAGATGACGTGCAGCATGTATCGGGTCTAATATATGCCGGAGGTGCCCTTGGGGTCACCTTTGCAGGTGATTTTTTCTCTCTTTATATCTTCTGGGAAATCATGGCTGTGGCTTCCACATTTCTGATCCTTGCCCGCCGGACAGAAAAATCACATGCAGCTGCTTTTCGATACATACTGGTCCACGTTGTAGGAGGCCTCTTTCTTTTAGCTGGAATCATCATCTATGTCGCTAAAACCGGAACAACAGAGTTTGCATTCATGGAGCTTAAAGGACTTGAAGCATATCTGATATTCTTTGGCATCGCCGTAAATGCTGCAATTCCACCCCTGCATCCCTGGCTGCAGGATGCTTATCCTGAAGCTACCGTAACCGGAGCTGTTTTTTTAAGCGCTTTTACAACCAAAAGCGCAGTGTATGTCATGGCGCGCATTTTCCCGGGAGCAGAGCTTCTTATCTGGCTGGGAGCCTTTATGACTGCAATACCCATATTTTATGCTGTCCTTGAAAATGACCTCAGAAGGGTGCTGGCTTACAGCCTTATCAACCAGGTCGGTTTTATGATGTGTGGCGTAGGAATCGGGACTGCGTTGGCTATTAACGGGACTGTTTCCCACGCTTTCTGTCATATCCTTTACAAGGCTCTGCTGTTCATGTCTATAGGCTCAGTACTTCATGTTACCGGTAAGGTGAGGTGTACCGACCTTGGAGGGCTGTACAAGACCATGCCTGTTACGTGCTTATTCTGCATGATCGGTGCGGCATCCATTTCCGCATTTCCCATGTTCAGCGGCTTTATAAGCAAATCTATGATCATCAGTGCCGCTGGACACGGCAAATTAATAGTTGTCTGGCTTATATTGCAATTTGCCTCGGCCGGTGTATTCCACCACGCAGGAATCAAAGTCCCGTTCTTTACATTTTTCGGACACGACTCCGGTATCAGGGCCAAAGAACCTCCCTTGAATATGATGATTGCCATGGGAATTGCCGCCTTTTTATGTGTTTTCATCGGCTTATTTCCCCAACCCTTATACAATATTATGCCTTACCCGGTTGATTATATCCCTTATACAGGCGCACACGTTGTAGGTCAGCTTCAATTGCTTATGTTCGGGGCTCTTGCCTTTACCCTTCTTGTACTTTCGGGATATTATCCTGCCGAATTAAGAGCAATCAATCTTGATACCGACTGGTTTTATCGTAAAGGTTCCAGACTGGTAATATATATTTTTACGGGTATTTCCATGAAGATTGCTCAAATATGCGATTTTCTGTTTATAAAATTCCTTCCTGAAAAACTGGGTACAATCAGCAGAAAACCAATTATCAGCCTGATTAATCTTTATTATAAAACTATCGGTAAAGATACTGCTTGTCTTGAGGTGTATAGTGAAAATCCAAAACCAGAGACCGTCAATCTTATGCCTGCAGGAATTTCAGTTCTTCTGTCGGTCTTTTTCCTGCTTTTGCTGGCAGTAATCTTTTTTATAGGATTATAAACAGCTGGGACAAGGTGTAAAAGATCTCAACCTGAGCATCAAACCATATATCTTGGGTTACGGCGATATATCCTGCCAACTGTAAAAGATATCGGCTGTAGCAAAAACCTTTAAGCTTTCCTTTTAAACTGATTTATTTCAATTGCATTTTTCCAAATGCGTTTACCCTACAGTCCCAAATCGTTGTTCTTGAAGAAAAAATTGATATGATGTAAGCTGCTGCCATGATTAACATCACACCCGAAATTGCAATATATAAAAATGAAATAAAGCTTCAGTTTATTAAAGCATCAGGTCCCGGAGGCCAGAATGTTAATAAGGTAGCCACGGCTGTTCAACTTCGATTTGATGTAAAGAATTCTTCTTCTCTTCCCGATGGTGTTCGTACCCGATTGGTCCGTCTTGCAGGCAGGAAAATGACAGAAAACGGAGTTCTCATTATTGAGGCCAAACGGTTTCGTAAACAGGAACATAATCGCCAGGATGCGATTGATCGTCTTGTTAAACTAATTCAAAAGGCATCTGAAAAACCCAAAACCCGCATTAAGACCAAACAAACCAGGGCTTCAAAAGAACGTTTGCTGGCGGCAAAACGGCATCGAAGTAAGATAAAACGGATGAGGCGCCAGGTTTCCATTTCTGATGATTAAGGGGTTTGGAGCGCCCTTGCAGACCATGTAAGGCTGTGATAAGTTGAAAATATGATTAAAACCAATCATACTCCGGCAAAACCGAGGTTTGCTTCAACAGTTATCTAATAAGGCAAATCAGTGAAAAGCTTCAAGTCTATATTCTAAAAAGAAACGCTAAAAGCGGTTTTATGACAAACAGTATAAACAATAAACACGTGCAGGGTGGTATAGGAAATGAATAGAGATAAAACGAAATCCGTTTTGCGTTTCAGGTGGCTGATTTTTTTTATTTTATCGCTGGCATATTTTTTTGTCTATTTTCACCGGTTGTCTCTATCGGTGGTGGCGAATGACCTGGCAAAGGATTTTGAAACAACAGCAAGCACCATTGGGCTGCTCGGTTCAATCTACTTTTACTGTTATGCCGTTATGCAGTTTCCTGCCGGACTTCTCTCTGACTCCATAGGCCCCAGAAAAACCGTTTCATTTTTCCTGCTCATTGCTTCTGCCGGGAGCATTTTATTTGGTTTTGCTCCAACCATTGAAGTCGCCTTTGCCGGAAGAGTGATGGTGGGATTGGGTGTTTCCATGGTTTTCATTCCGACCATGAAAATTCTTTCGCAATGGTTCAGAGCTCGTGAATTTGCCCTCATGGCAGGCATCCTCAATGCTGTGGGAGGGGCGGGAGTTCTTGCTGCAACTTGGCTCCTTGCCCTAATGGTTGCTCGGTTTGGATGGCGTATATCTTTTGAGCTGATCGGTGTATGCACACTCATAATCGTTGCCCTGGCCTGGTTGATTATTCGGGATCGACCTGCAGACAAGGGTTTGCCTTCTCTGTCTGAAATTGATCATAAAGGGAAAGAAGTTGCAGCGCCGGCTACTCAGATTGGATTATTAGAAGGAGCCCGTCGCGTTGTCTCTGAAAAATATTTCTGGCCTGTAGCCATATGGTACTTTTTTGACTGTGGAATCTTTTTTGGATTCGGAGCTCTCTGGAGCGGACCTTATTTGATGCATGTTTATGGCATGACCAGGACGGAAGCAGGGGCTGTTCTTAGCATGATTGCGTGGGGAATGATTGTGGGCAGTCCTGTTTTAGGGTTTTTGTCGGACAGGGTTTTTAAAAGCCGAAAAAAAGTTTTTATATTTTGTACATCAGGTCTTGTTTTGGTATTATTATTTTTCAACATATTCCCCTCAGGCCTTTCCCATGTTTCCCTTTATGTTCTATTTTTTATCTTCTCAATCTGCGCCTCATGCATTGTAGCAATTGGATTCACAATGACCAAAGAACTCTTCCCTGTTGAGATAGCAGGCACCTCTGTTGGAACGGTAAACCTGTTTCCATTTTTAGGTGGAGCCATCTTTATGCCTATACTGGGAAAGGTTCTGGATTCATACCCAAAATCAACAGTAGGATATTCAGTCGATGCTTATTCTACGATTTTCCTCATCTTGCTGGGAGCTTCACTGGCAGCACTGGTTTGCACATTCGTAATGAAAGAGACTTTTCCTGCTGAGGCAACAGATTCATGAATAAAGATAACTTCCCAGATTCAGCGGTTCAGGGTTTTGCAAAGGTTTCGAACCTTGAACCTGACAACATAAGTAGCAACCAGGAAAGCCTTAAAAAGGAGGTATACGATGGGAGATTGTATTTTTTGCAAGATCGTAAAAGGCGATATTCCCTGTTTCAAGGTTTATGAAGATGCTCGAGTATTGGCATTTGAAGATGTAAACCCTATTTCAGATGGTCACACTCTGATTATTCCAAAGGCTCATGCAGAAAACATTTGGGAAATATCAGGTGAAGATCTTACCGCAATTCACCTTGCTTCCAAAAAAGTTGCCGATGCCATAAATGAGGTATTAAACCCGGCAGGTGTCGCAGTGCTCCAGCTAAACGGAAGGGGTGTTAACCAGGTGGTGATGCACTATCATCTTCACCTGATTCCCCGAGTAAGTGGAGGGCCTGAGCTTACTATGACCGCATGGGAACTTATACCAGGAGATATGGATGCCATCAAGCTGACAGGTGATAGGATAGCAGCAGCGATGGCGTCGTAGAAAGTCCCATCTACTGCGCTGCAGCTGTTTTTCAGACACTCGGCATACTACATGTATTGCCTCGTCCCTGAAAAACCGCTGCGCCTTGTATATGGAACTTTCTACTTAGCCATCGGTGATAATTTTTACGAGTCCATCAAACCTTGATGGCTTCGTAAAAAGTCACTTTTCACCACTGACCCCACAGAGAATATGTTGATATTTTAGATAGGTATCTCTGTGCTTTCCGTGTCCCTGTGGTAGATTCGGTTTTTTATGAATTCATCAATCTTAATTGATACAAAAAAACTTAAATATAATGTTGAACTATTCAGAAGATACTTCCGCATTTATTGAACAGATTATAGATGCGCTCCATGGAAGCAACCATGATGAGCGTATTTTTTCAGGTGACATTAAAAATTCATCGAGTGCATCGGCTGTTTTGTTTCTTCTCGGCCTTATGAGCGAGGAAAATCGTTTTCCATCAGAGCCATGTCTTATTTTAAACAAGAGATCTCTGAAGGTTAAACAGGCTGGGGACCTTTGCTACCCCGGGGGAAGCATATCTTCACCTCTGGATTCTTTTCTTGCAAAACTTTTATACCTGCCCGGCTCTTCTCTATCTAACTGGCCTTACTGGCATAAATGGCGCAAAGAACAACATCGGCAGGCTCGGAGACTGGCACTTCTTTTTGCTACCAGTCTGCGTGAAGGGTTTGAGGAAATGCGTTTGAACCCTTTTAGAGTGAAGTTTTTAGGCCCCCTGCCTTCGCAGCAGCTTGTCATGTTTCAAAGGGTAATTTACCCCATGGTTTGCTGGATTTCAGGACAAAAACGGTTTTCACCGAACTGGGAAGTTGAAAAAATCGTTTATATACCGCTTAAAAATTTACTGATGAATTCTAATTATGCTCGTTATCGGTTGAATATTAAAACCCAACATGGAAACGAAAAAAATTCTATAGTAAAAGACTTTCCCTGTTTTCTCCATGAGCATAATGATGGTGTTGAAAAGCTTTGGGGCGCAACTTTTCGCATCACAATGGTTTTTCTTGAAATTGTCTTTGGATTCAAACCCCCTGATATTGAATCGCTTCCCATTGTCCACGGAACTTTAGATGAAAATTATCTGACCGGAAACGGATGATCATAGATACAGGTTCTCCCCATTGCACACCTCAGTTTCTCCATTTACTCATCAAATCAAATGATAAATTTATTGCTGTAGCGCACTAATTTTAATACAGGTTAGTAAGAGTTATAATTAGTCAGAATAAGTTATAATTGATATAGTAGAAAAAATATATTGACACTAAATAACCATATAGCATAATGTTCTCATTTTTTAGATCTATTGAACCGCTGGGAGGCTACGACCCAAATTTGTGCGGCAAAATGGTTTTTCCAAAAGAATCGAAACCAAAAGAATCAAAAATAGACGAAAAGGAGTAAATGATGAAAAGATTAAAGAATTTGTTTAGGTGGATGCTTGTTATTAGTTTTCTGGTATCAGGAGCTATTTTTCCATTTTCCGCAGGTGCTGAACCACAGGGTAAACTTATCATTTTTCATGCAGGAAGTCTTACGGTTCCCTTAGCTAAAATGGAAAAGATTTTTGAGGCAAAATATCCTAAAGTTGATATACTTCGTGAGGGAGGCGGTAGCACAAAGATGGCGCGAATGATTTCAGAACTCAACAAGCCTGCCGATATAATGGGTTCTGCTGATTATAAAATCATTGATAAAACCCTGATTCCCAAGCATGCTGACTGGAACGTCCGCTTTGCAACCAACCAGTTGGTTCTTTGCTATACTGATAAAAGCCGTTTTGCAAAGGAAGTAAGCCCGGATAACTGGTATAAGATTTTAGAGCGTAAGGGGGTTATCTGGGGACATTCCGACCCTAACCTTGACCCTTGTGGTTACCGCAGTCTTATGGTTCTGCAGCTTGCGGAAAAGTACTACAAGCAACCAGGGCTGTATGATCGTTTGATTGCTAACCGTCCCAAGAAAAATGTCAGACCTAAATCAGTGGAACTGGTTTCTTTGCTGAAAACAGGAAACATGGATTACGCATGGGAATATCTTTCCGTTGCAGTTCAGCACGATCTGAAATTTATCAAGCTTCCTGACAATATCAACCTTGGCAATTACAAATACGATGCATTTTATAAGCAGGCAAAGGTAAAAGTAACCGGCAAAAAACCGGGAACATGGATGACAAGAGCAGGAAAATCATGTACCTACGGCATGACATTGCTGAAAAATGCGAAAAATAAGGAAGCTGCGGTTGCCTTCCTTAAATTTCTGATGAGCTCGGACGGCGGACTAAAAATCTTAAAAGAGATGGGGCAGCCTCCTTTTATTCCCTGTCGCGTTGCTTCAGATAAGGCGAAGTCCCAATTGCCGGCATCTTTACGAAACCTGGTTGAAGTAAAAAATTAAGGAGTAAAGTAAAAAGTCATTTTTTCACCACTGAGTTCGCAGAGAACACACAGAATATTTTTTATTAACTATTTACCTCTGTGAGTTTTGTGGCCTCTGTGGCAAATTCAACTTTTTACGAGACCGTCATACTTGATAAACTCGTAAAAATTATAACCGATGGTTAGGTAGATGGGACTTTCTACGACGCCATCATACTTTGCTATGATAATAAAAAAAAGAATTGACCCGTTCTTCTGGATAGCTGTTTTTTCTACTTCTACTGTTGTGGCATTTATTCTCTTTCCCCTTGTTGAGATGGTTTTTCAGCCATCTTTTCAGGATCTAATGGAGGCCGCAAAAGATCCGGATGTACTTCGTTCAATCTGGTTGAGTATTTACACAGCAGGCATGGCAGCCTTAATTTCTTTTATTATAGGTACACCTTTTGCCTATCTTCTCGCTCGAAAGGAATTTCCGGGGAAAAAGCTGGTGGAAAGCATTGTTGATCTTCCGATAATGATTCCCCATCCGGTAGTAGGCATAGCAATTTTAGGAATAGCAGGGCAAAATCACTGGCTCGGGCAAATCATGCAGCAGGTTGGAATACACATTATGGGAACGGTCACCGGAATTGTTACGGTGCTTACCTTTGTGGGCTTACCGTTTTATGTCAACACAGTAAAGGCAGGATTTGAAGCAATTCCGGTGCGACTGGAAAATGTTTCAAGGAGTCTTGGCGCCTCTCTCACCGGAACATTTTTCCGTGTAACATTTCCCCTGGCATGGCGTTCTATGCTGGTGGGAATTATTATGTGTTCTGCAAGGGCAATCAGTGAATTCGGCGCTGTGGTCATTGTGGCCTATCACCCTATGATTGCTCCGGTGATGATCTATGAGCGCTTTACTGCATACGGCCTGAAATACTCTCAGCCTGTAGCTGTATGGCTTATCGTTGTTTGTCTGGCGCTGTTTTTGCTTTTAAGAATTGTTTCTTTGCCAAAAGAGAGTAAAGCCAAAAGAGGGTAAAAAATGATCAATATTGAGTCCCTGCGCATTGAGCTGCCTGGCTTTACTTTGCAGGACATAAATCTTTCAATTGAAGATGGTGAGTTTTTTACGTTTCTGGGCCCCACAGGAGCTGGGAAAACCCTTGTTCTGGAAGCAATAGCAGGCATAGTGCCCATTACCGGTGGCCATATTTTCGTGAAAGGCAAGGATATCACACATCTTCCACCTGATCAGCGAGGCATTGGCATCGTATACCAGGATTATGCCTTGTTTCCCCACCTGTCTGTTTTGGAAAACATCACATATGGCATGCGTTACCATAAAGAAGATCAACAAAAATCCGGAAACAGGGTTAAAAAACTTATTGCTCAGCTTGGGCTCAAGGCTCTTGCTCAACGCTCCATACAGCATCTGAGCGGCGGTGAAAAACAGCGGGTATCTCTTGCACGTGCCCTTGCCGTAAATCCTTCAGTCCTGTTGTTAGATGAACCACTTTCCGCCCTTGATCCTAATTTTCGGGAGGAAATCCGCGAGGTGTTAAAAAAGCTCCATGAAAGACTGGAAACTACTTTTTTAATGGTAACCCACGATTTTGCCGAAGCTATGTTTTTAGGTCAGAGGACAGCTATAATTAACCAGGGAAAAATAGAACAGATCGGCCCTGTATCTGAAGTATTCAAAAAGCCATCAACTCCATTTGTAGCAAAATTTGTCGGTATGAAAAATGTTTTTCCTGCCAGTTTTAATGGCGCAATGGCTATGGTGGATGGCCTTGAGTTGCAAACCGAGTCACTTCCGTCAGAACGTGAGGGATATGTGGCTATCAGGCCTGAAGATATTATGATAAAAAACGAAATAACTTTTGAAAATGATTGTAACGTGTTTACGGGAAAGGTGTTAGATGTAACCAATCGCGGTCCGTATCACGAAATTTCCACTCGTACGGGAAAAGTAATGTTCAAGGCGATGCTCAGTAAAAGCGATCTTCTTGAAATAGGGCTTTCAGAAATAAAGAGCGTTAACATTGCGATTCGACCGTCTGATATTCATGTTTTTTGAATCGACTATTCACCTGTTTGGTGTTCTGTAGTTCGATAATCGCTAAATTAATTGTATTGGCTATTGCTTCACGATTTTGCTTGCTTGCGCAGTTTATCCGACGAATTGCGTGTTTGGGGAGCCACTTCAAAAAGCTTTTCCAGTTATGCACGGTATCAACACCTATCTTAATTGTCATTTTTAGTTATTCTTAGTATTTTTTTAATAGAAATAAAATATTATTGACTTAGAATTACATATATGCTTCATCTCTACCAAAAAGGAGATAACATAATATGGAGAAAAAAACCTTACTCAACACCAAAGAGGCAGCGCAATTTTTAAACATTAACGAAAAAATGATCTATACTCTCATTTCCGAAAAGGGGCTGCCGGCCACTAAAGTAACGGGCAAGTGGCTTTTTCCAAAACAGCTTGTTGAGCAGTGGCTGGAGAATCAGACCATCAATTACCCCAAAACACCACTTCCCTTACCCTCCTACCATGGTTTGCTGATAATTTGCGGGAGTAACGATTTGCTTTTGGACAAGACGATTTCTCTTTTCAACAATCTGTACCCGGAACATCTGGCCGTTTTTGGAAACATCGGAAGTCTGGGAGGATTAAAGGCATTGGGACGCGACCTTTGCCATGTGGCATCCAGCCATCTTTTGCAGGATGACGAAGAGGAATATAACTTTGATTTTGTTACTAAGGAAATCGGGGGTGAAGCACCTGTACTGGTAAACTTCTGTCGCAGGCAACAAGGCTTTATTGTAGCCAAAGGCAATCCCAGATCTATTTCCACTGTCTCCGATCTTGGTCAACCAAAAATAAAGATTGCTAACCGACCTGTAGGTACAGGAACACGATTGCTCCTTGATCGGGAACTTGAAAAAGCCGGTCTTGATGGCACGAAGATTGAAGGTTACAGCCAGGAGTTCCGAAGCCACCTGGATGTGGCCATGGAAGTTCTTTCGGGACGTGCTGACGCAGCACCTGCCATCAAACCTGTGGCAGGACTATTGGGTCTTGATTTTATCCCCCTTCGCTGGGAAAGATACGATCTTCTTGTTTCAAAAGAGCATTTCTTTGAACAGGGGGTTCAGCTTTTTCTGGGTCTTCTTCATGAGCCTGGATTTCGAGATATAGCTCAGAAATTGGATGGCTACGACTTGAACTTGTGCAGTAAAATGGTTTTTCCAAAAGAATCGAAACCAAAACAATCAAAAATAGACGAAAAGGAGTAAAAGATGAAAAAAAAGGCAATATGGATTGTAACCGCAGTTTTTGTGATATGCATGGTTCCAGGGATATCAATGGGGGCTGATAAGTTACTAACGATGTCCACCACCACCAGTACGGAAAATTCCGGGCTGTTGGATGTACTGTTGCCTCAATTAGAAAAGGATACCGGCATTCGGGTTAAGGTCATTGCAAAGGGAACCGGGGCTGCAATCAGAGACGGGATGGACGGAAATGTGGATATCATTTTTGTGCATGCAAAAAGCAGGGAAGAAAAGTTCGTAAAAGACGGCTATGGTGCATATAGATCAGCGGTAATGCATAATGATTTTGTAATTGTCGGCCCTGATGCAGATCCTGCCGGAATTAAAGGTAAACGTACTGCTGCTGAGGTGTTAAAAGCAATTGGGAAGAGCAAGGCCAGGTTTATCTCACGTGGGGATGACAGCGGCACACACACCAAAGAACAGGCACTATGGAATGCCACCGGATTACCCTTAAAGACAGTAACCACCGAAATCGTAAAAAAGGGGAAAAAACGAAAAGTTTCCTTTCGGTACCCGGTCGGACTTGGAAAATGGTATTTTTCAATAGGACAGGGCATGGGCAAAACCCTGACATACGCTGAGGAAAAACAGGCATATACCCTCGTTGATCGGGGAACATACTTGAAGTATAAGTACGGTCGAAAAGAAGGCCTTGATCTTGATATCCTGTGCGAAGGTGACCCCAAGCTTTATAACCCTTATGGAATTATACCAATCAACCCTAAGAAATATTCCCACGTTAAATTCAAGCTGGCTGACAGGTTTGCTAAATGGTTGGTGTCGCCGAAAGCTCAAGGTATAATAGCCAGGTATAAGATCCAGGGAAAACAGGCTTTCTTTCCTGATGCAGTCCCTGGTGCCAAATAGTAATTTTAAAATAAACACGTGTCATAGAATTTGATGAATAATTGACGCTTACGTAAAAAGTTTTTGAATAAACTTCAGATGACATCGTTCCAAGGTTCATATACAAAGCGGTTCGGTTTTTCAGGGACGAGACTATACATATAGTATGTCGAGTTTCTGAAAAACCGCTACAACGCAGTAGATGAGGCTTTTTACGACGCCATCAATAATCATACTTATGGATTTTCTTATTGATAGCTTTCTGTCAGCGTTGCTGCTCATCTGGTCCATGGACCATGAACTGCTGGTGATTGTTCAGGTCTCTTTGAAGGTGAGCGCCATATCAACACTTATTGCCGGTGTTGTAGGGATTCCTGCTGGGTTTTTAATCGCGTTCAGGCCGTTTTATGGAAAACGTCTGGTTATTACTGTGCTCAATACTTTACTGGCCATGCCCACGGTGGTAATCGGTCTTTTTGTTTATGCCTTTATCTCCAGGAGGGGAATCTTCGGGGCATTTGACCTCCTTTATACCCAAAAGGCGATTATTATCGGCCAGATGATTCTTATCATTCCCATTGTCACCACTTTTACAATCGCTGCCATCAGCCGCATTGACGACCGATATCGCAAGACGGCTTTGACTCTTGGAGCCAACGTTTTCCAGACGGCCCTTATCATTATTCGAGAAGCCCGCTTCGGAATTGTGGCTTCGATTATCGTTGCCTTCGGCAGGGTCATTGCCGAGGTTGGGATCAGTATGATGCTCGGCGGAAATGCCAAGGGTTTCACACGGACCATGACCACAGCAATGGCCCTGGAATACGACAAGGGAGAGTTTGTCTTGAGCGTCGCGCTTGGAATCGTGCTCCTTATGGTAAGTTTCGGGATGAATGTTTTTTTTAATTACTTTCAAGGGAAAGCGAGAGTGTAAGGCCGTGCTATATGAACTGAAGAACTTGATAAAGACCTATGATCAGAGAACTGTTTTGAATCTTGAAAGGCTTAGCTTTGAGAAGAATAAAGTTCTTGGACTTTTAGGACCCAACGGAGCAGGAAAAACTACGCTTTTAGAAATCATGGCCTTTCTCATCAGACCCAGTGCAGGTGACATATGGTTTAAAAAAGAAATGGTAAATTTCACCAACGGCAAGCTTATGGACCTGCGCCGTAAGGTTGTCCTCATCCAGCAACAACCTATCTTGTTTACAACAACTGTCTTTAAGAATGTGGAATATCCACTTAAGATACGTAAAACACCCAGGGCAAATCGGGAGAGAATCGTTAAAGAACTTCTGGATCTTGTGGGAATGGGGATGTTTACGCAATCGAGTGCCCATAAGCTCTCAGGTGGAGAAACCCATCGGGTTGCCATTGCACAAGCCCTTGCATGCTTTCCAGAAGTTATACTTATGGATGAACCTACCGCCAGTGTGGATGTAGAAAATCAGATCAATATTGAGCGTATAATCAAAGAGATTAACCGGGAAAAAGAAATTTCGGTGATTTTTACGACTCACGATATGATTCAAGCCTCAAGGCTGGCAGATGAAACCCTGTTTCTTTATGAAGGAAAGGTTGCACAATCCATCTACGAAAACATCTTTAGCGGCCACATTGAAGTCGATCCTAAAGGATACAAATACTGTGTATTAAATAGCGATTTGCAGCTGCGTGTGTCTTCTCAAAAGGCGGGTTCCATTCGAATATCGATTGATCCAAAAGCGGTGAAGCTCAACCAAAAGGAAAACTCTTCCATGCCCAACAGCTTTAAAGGAACCCTTATACAGCTTACTGATGAACAGACCAGGGTGCGGGCATTAGTTGATATTGGAATACCCATGAGCGTTTTGATTCCCAAAGCGGTATTTAAGAGCCTTCATTTGGACTTAGGAGAGGAAGTCCGGCTTTACTGCCCAGAAGAGAGCATTGACGTTTTCTAATATAACAGTCTCGATCCACATCTTCGACACAAATCAACTCTTTAAGAATTCAGGCTCCGCTGCAGATAAAGGGTGCGAAACTTTAGTAATTATACTGTTTGTCATAAATATATTCCGTTTTAAACGATGAAAAACTCGTATATAAGCAAGCATCAATATTTACTCTTCTGAGCCAGATTGGAAAATTATTATTTTCTACTTTACATGGTATTAATATTGTGTTAGTGTTTCGTCTTTTTATTGAAAACAATTAATAAACTATTTAAAAGGCTTAACCATGAAAAAAAAAGATATCAAGTATTTTAAAGAGTTTTTGACCAGCAGGCGGGAAGAGCTTTTAAGTCATGCAGATGATACGGTCTCAGGCATGACTACTCCAAAGGAAAATTTTCCGGATCCGACAGACCGTGCCGCACTTGAATCCGACCGAAATTTCATGCTTCGTATAAGGGACAGAGAAAGCAAGCTGATCAAAAAGATCAAGAAAGCCCTTGCACGTATTGAAGACGGAACTTTTGGTGTATGTGAAAGTTGCGGTGAAGATATTTCCATTGAAAGGATGAAGGCCAGGCCTGTTACTTCTCAATGCATAGAGTGTAAATCCAAAGAAGAAGCTCTTGAAAAAGCTCTCGGACTATAAAATCGGACTATAACAGGCATGGAAGGAATAGACCTCCACATTCATTCAACTGCATCTGATGGTACACTTTCTCCAGCCGAAATTCTCAAGCTGGCTCAAAAACTTAAGCTCAGGGCCATTGCGATAACAGATCATGATACTATTGATGGCTCAAAAGAAGCTCTACAGACAGGCATACCTCCTTCAGTTAAGTTTCTAACCGGTGTTGAAATAAGCGCTTCTTCCCCGCCTTCCATCTCCTATGCAGGAAGTTTTCACATATTAGGATATTCCATCAGGCTTGATGATCCACAGTTAAACAAAACACTCGCTGTGCTCCAGCAGGCCAGGAAAAATCGAAACCCGCAAATTGTGAAACGGCTTAATAGCATGGGCTTTGAATTTTCCTTAAAAGACGTTGCAAAAGAAATTGGTGATGGTCAACTTGGCAGACCGCATATCGCCCGGTATTTGATTAAAAAAGGGTTTGTTAAATCGATTGATGAGGCATTTAAAAAATACCTGGCCCAGGGCAAATCCGCATATGTAGATAAGTATCGTGTTGACTGCGAAAGGGCCATAGAAATTATTGTTGATGCCGGCGGAATTCCTGTTTTAGCCCATCCGATTCTCCTTAACTTTGACAAAAATGAAACCAATGATCTGTTTGCCCTGTTAAAGGACATGGGTCTTAAAGGAATTGAAGTGTATTATCCGGAAAATCCCCCTGGTATGACAACCTTTTACAGTAAACTTGCTGAGCGCTACGGTTTGCTGAAAACAGGTGGCACAGATTTTCACGGTTCTTTGAAGCCCGATATTCAGCTGGGATCCGGGAGGGGAGATTTTGCTGTGCCTTATGAAATTTATGAAAAACTAGTAAGGATCTAAAATGGAAGAAGTTGACCTTTCTGAAGTTGAACAAAAACTCCAATATAAATTTAGTAATAAAGAGCATCTTGAAGAAGCCCTGAGGCACAGTTCATTTGTTAATGAACAGCAGGACGCTGACATGCGGGATAACGAATGCCTGGAATTTCTTGGCGATGCGGTTTTGAACCTTGTTGCAGGACACACTCTAATGCAGCGTTACCCCGAGCTAAAAGAAGGTGATCTCTCCAGAATGCGCGCCAATCTTGTTAATGATTCACAGCTGGCTGCTATTGCGCGCAGGTTGAATCTTGGAGAGTATATGCAGCTCGGTAAAGGTGAAATTCATACAAAGGGCCGGGAAAAAAGCTCCATCCTGGCGAATGCCTTAGAGGCCGTCATCGCTGCGGTTTACCTTGACGGCGGTTTTGATGCGGCATTTAATACTATTGAAGAAAATTATTCTGAATTGTTAAATTCAATTAACGCTCCAAACGCAAACCATGACTATAAAAGCAAATTGCAAGAGATTGTTCAGGTAAGCAAAAAGATGGTGCCTTGTTATACTGTTATCAATGAAATCGGTCCGGATCATGATAAAAGTTTTACCGTTCAACTTACAGTCAAAGAATTAAAGACGGAAGGTGTCGGTAAAAGCATAAAGCTTGCCGAACAGGATGCTGCAAAAAAAGCCCTTGAAATTTTAAAAGAGGTTTGAACCAGGACATAGGAAACAGGCTTATGGAGTCGTCAGGTTTTATCCCCGACAAAACAAGATCTGTACTCCACTCCTGTCTGCGTGCAACGTACATGCAGCCCAACCAGCACCCAGAAACCAGAAAAAAACCCTTCATCATTCCTGTTTTCCTCCCCAACATCGGATGCCCCCATCAATGTGCTTTTTGCAACCAGAGCGCTATTACGAGCATTAAAAGACAAATTCCTTCTCCCGAAAAACTTCACAAAATAGTAAATAACTTTCTTAAATATAAAGGTAAAGATAGAAATCTAGTTCAAATTGCCTTTTTTGGCGGAAATTTTATGGGATTAAAAGCCGCGGATATTGAATCCCTGCTCCATGAAACCGGCAAATTCGTTACTGCGGGCAGTGTAGATAGCCTTCGGTTTTCTACGCGTCCTGACACTATTAACAATGAAACCCTTGATATCCTGAGCCCATTTCCTGTTTCCACCATTGAGCTTGGTGTTCAGTCCATGGATGATAATGTGCTTGCCATATCAAAACGGGGTCATACATCCGCCGATACTAAAAAGGCAGTGCGACTTCTTAAAGAACGAAATTATGAAATCGGGCTCCAGATGATGGTCGGGTTGCCTGGTGATGATGAAACCAAAGCCCAACTTACAGGACGTCGCATTGCGGACATGTCTCCTGATTTTGTCAGAATTTATCCCACCGTAGTTCTGGCCGGCAGTCTTCTGGCAAAATGGTATCAAAACGGGAAATATGCTCCTATACCTCTTGAGCAATGCATCTCCCTTGTTAAAAAACTTTATCTGTTGTTTCGTGAAAACGATATTAAAGTCATTCGTATGGGACTGCAGGCTTCAGCAGATCTTGAAAAAGGGTCGGAAATTCTTGCGGGTCCATATCATTCCGCCTTTGGCCACCTGGTTTTTTCCAGGATTTTTCTTGACATGGCGACGGCTATTTTAGAATCAGAAGTATCGATTAGAGACGAAGTCTGTATAAAAGTTCATCCACGGGCCATCTCTAAAATGAGAGGTTTAAAAAACAGTAACATCAAAGTTCTCAAACAAAAATATAACATCAAATCACTTAGTATTCTCCCGGACCATACCATTGAAAAAGACAAAGTAAAGATTGATGTTCTTTCTTGATATTTTTTTAGGGGAATAATTTACCCTTTATTTTTCTTCAGGCAGCCGTACGACCAGAACAGGCTTTTTCGAACGTCGCAATACCCGTCTGGCAGTGCTGCCCATCATGACATCTGCCAGTGTACCTTGCCCGTGAGTTCCCATCACAATAAGATCGCATTTTTTTTCTTCGGTCTGTTTTAGGATTTGCTCAACCGGATTTCCTCTTTCTACAATAATTTCATCTGCTATAACGCTGGCATCTTCCTGTCCTAATTTTGCGTCCTCGCTAAACTGATTCAGAACGGCTTTAGCTGCCCCAGAATCTCTTTTCTTGCCAATGATAGCTTCCCTTGCCTCGGAAAAATGCTGGTCCTTAATTTCCTCCCATCGGTCCGCACTGATATAACCGATGATATTGGAATCCGCAAGCTCGGAGACTTCGGGCAGCACATGCAAAAAAGTAATCTGCGCACCGTAGAGTTTGGCAAGACTCAGTGCATAGGCGAATGCATGCCGAGCACTTTCTGAAAGATCTGTTGCATAAAGAATGTTTTTAATTTCAACTTTTGGGAGTGTCATTTTTCTGCCTCTGTAATAGTGAAATTTATACCGCTTTCCATAAATATGTTCCGAAATGTGAAATGGCGGTATATGTGGTTTTAGAAAAAACCGTTTAAATAACGGAACGTTTTTATGCCAACCACTATAGAAGAAAAACCAAAACCTAAATCAGCTTGCCGGAGACTTTTTAATAACCCCTTTAAGATTTTTAATCCAGATGCCGCTTAAGAAATAGGAATATGCATAGGTTCCTAATAGAATCAGTATAAAAGCCTTGATGATATCCATGGCGCTTCCATCTAGAGAAAAGCCCGGAACGTAACCGAATAAAAACGGACCCAGGTACAGGAACTTGGCAAATTTAAAGGCTGAAAAGGCGGTTCGCCACATATTGGCTTTGGCAATGGTCGCGCCGGCAAAGGCGGCAATGCAGACCGGTGGCGTGATATTGGAGTCCTGGGACAACCAGTAAACAATCATATGGGCTGCGATTTCATTCACCCCCAGGTGGGTCAGTGCCGGGACGGCCACCACTGCGGTGATGAGATAGGCGGCGGTAACCGGGACACCCATGCCCAGGACCAGGGAAGCCAGAGCGATCAAAAGGATGGTTAAAACCAGTGAGCCTCCCGCAAGTTCGATAACAATATCCGCAAAGGTCAATACCAGTCCGCTAAAGGTGAGCACGCCGATGATAATGCCGATAACACCAACCGTGGCGCCGATTTTAAGGCTGTTTTCTGTCCCGGCTCTGGCCGATTCCACAAATCTTTTCAATTCAAACCCGACACGCTCACGCCGGTTTTTTCGGAAAAAAATGATAATAAAATACCCAATAATACCCAGGATAATCAGGATGTTGGTTGAAACAAGAGTGCCATCTGAAGCCTTGTTTACAAAAGAGCCCAAAAGCACAACCAGCATAATGACTGTAAACGACAAATCAATACGGGTTTTTTCTTCCTTAAAACTGACGGATATACAGGTGGCAAGTCCCAAGATAGCGGAAAACCCGGGGGAATAGCCATTGAGCATAAAAATCGTTATGATCACCAGCGGCAAAATATAAACCCATTCCTTTTTCAGGATTTCCATGGCGCTGTGTTCGGACTTTTCGCCCACGATATTGTTCTTTTTGGCTTCATAGTGGACCATAACAAAGACGCTGAAAAAATACATAATGGCTGGGAATATGGCCACCAGCATAATTCTGGAATAAGGCACGCCGGTCAGTTCCGCCATAATGAATCCGCCTGCGCCCATGATCGGCGGCATGAACATCCCGCCGATGGAAGCTGCCGGTTCAATGCCGCCGGCAATGTGGGGCTTGAAACCGGCCTTTTTCATCATGGGTATGGTAAATGCACCGGTGGACACAGTGTTGGCAATGGCGCTGCCTGAGATGGAACCAAAAAGGCCGCTGGCGATTACAGATACCTTGGCGGGTCCGCCAATTCTATGACCCACGGCAGCCAGGGGCCAGTCAATAAAAAATTTCTGGGCGCCACATTTTTCCAAAAACGCGCCGAAAAGAACAAAGAGGATCACGTAAGTGGCCAGGACATTGGCCATGATGCCGAACACGCCATCGCTTTTATAAAAAATACTGGTGCACAATTCGGGAAACGTATCACCCGCATGGGAAATGATGTCCGGAAAGTATGCCCCGTAAACACCGTAGGAGAGCATCAAGAAGCCGATAACCACAAAAATGTTGCCCACCACCCGCCGGGCCAGTTCAATGCCGATGAGAACCCCGACCATCGCAATAGCCATGTCAAACGGTGTTTCAATTCCGGTCCGGTAGTTGATGGCTTCAAAATTAAACATCCAGTATCCGATGGTAATGACGGATAGCAGGATCAACAGGTAATCGGCTACCCGGAGAACAGGGTTCAAACCGGGCCATTTTTTAGATTTGGATTGATATGCCAAAAACACCAGCACATAGGTAATGATGACGTAAATCCCCCGATGGTACTGCGTAGATGCAGGGCTTACAACGGCGGAATAGGAATAAAAAAGCACCAGGCCAACCGCCAGAATATCAAAGATGATCTTTTCAAAGTTTTTTAATTTATCATACATTTTTGTACCACCTGTTTCCTTGAATTGTTCCTGATACTTGCGATATAAGATACGCCAAAATGCTTAAACGCAGCATGTGAGATAGGGTCCGTGCCAAATTAGAGGGGGTAAAGTACGAAACTCCCATCCCACATTTCATTTGCAAATGATGGCACTGCGCCAAACTTAAAATCGTAAGACGATTTTATTTCAACATGCCTTTTTCTTTCCAGAACTTTTCGGCACCGGGATGGAACGGCGTCACGATGTTGGTTGCCCCGGTTTTCAGGCTCATATGTTTAAAGGTCTTTTTCTGGCCGACCATGTGTTTAAGTCCCTCATCCGTATAAATCAGTGAAAGGAGCTTATAAACCGTATCGGCAGATACCTTGGAATTGGCCACCCACAGCGCGCTGTCCTGGAATGAAGGTGAGTCATAATCCACACCCCGGTACGTTCCGGCAGGTACTGCCAGTTTTCCGAAATAGGGATATTTTTTATAAAAGCCGGAAGCGTTGGCATCCGCATCCAGGTTGACCAGGGCAATTTTGTTGGTCTGGGCAGCCATAATCACGGCACCACTCGGAAAAGCGGTAAAGAGCCAGAATGCATCCAGCTGGTTGTTACCGAAAGCGGCTGCGGCATCGTTGTAACCCATGGCATTTCGCTCGATCTTATCCCACACACCCATATGGGAAAAGAACAGCTCGCAGTTGGCAAAAGCACCGGAACCGGCATTACCGACACCCACCTTTTTTCCTGCAAGATCCTTGACGCCCTTGATCCCGGAACCTGCCCGGACCACCAGTTGCGCCGGGGCACCGTAAAGCCAGGCCACCGCGAGTACATCGGTATATTTCTTTGTATCCTTTTTCATCATTCCGTTTCTGCCCAGGTACACATGGCCGGAATATACCACACCCATTTGCTGCCTTCCTTTGTTTACTTTTCGTAAGTTTTCCACAGAACCGGCAGATGATTGGGCCTTTACCGTAAATTCTTTTATCGCCTTTACCGGTTTGTAAACCTGGATAGCGTTGGCAACCACCTGGAATGTTCCACCAGCCGGTCCCCCGCCGAAAACGATTCTTTTCTTGGCGAAGGAAGATACAGAAAAAGCGAAAGTTATCATTGAAAACGCACAGATACCAACAATTATAGTAAAAAATTTATTTCTCATGTCAGTCCTCCTAAAGATTTTAATTGGTTAGTTTTTATCCTACAATACCGTTCCCTCTCCCTTGAGGGAGAAGGAGTTTTAGGCGAAAGTCAGTTAACATCGCCCATAAAATTAGGATCATACAGTTGATCGTGTATGGTATATGGATTATTTTTTTCTTCAAATGCGTTACGCTTATGTTGTTGAAGCACCTCCTTCCCATTCACTTACTTTATCACAAGCACCAACGATATTTCGCCGAACCCTATTCCCTAATCAGAAGCTCGCTAATAAGAGGGTAAAATGAAATTTGAGGATGCATGCTCTTCGGGCCAGACACACTCGAATTTGCCATTAATGATCTGCAAGACCATCGTGGCAAGACGATTCTGCCGCTCGAATTTGCCATATGATTTAAACTTTACAGGGCCGAAGGGAGTCAAAAAGTCGGTTTTATCCAATGAGGCCCGTATATTTGCGGGGCTAAAAGATTCGGCCCGTCTCAAGGCATCCGCCACCACAAGCAGGGCTGAGTAAGCCTCGGCTCCATGATAGTCCGGCGGTGTGGCATATTTTTTAATATATTGATCGTAATACTCTTTTGTACCCGGATACTTCAAACCGGGGGTCCACAGCGTTGCTGTCAACAGATGATTCGCGTTATCTCCGGCCTTATCAATGAATTTCTGGCTCGTAAAACCACCGGCACCACCAACCAGCAATGAATTCAACTTCGATTCCCTGATCGTTTTGACAAGCAGCGCTGCATCCTTGACATAGGACACCATATAGATCACATCGGGGGGATTTTCTTTCAAGCGATCAACAATACGCTGGAAATAGTCGGCTCTCAGCCTTTCCTTGTGGTAGGGCTCGATTGCACGCAATTCAATGTCATTTCCCCGGCAAAACCACATCATCCTCATGGCACCGCTGGTCCCATACGGACTGTTTTCGTATATGATTGCCATGGATTTTGGTTTGCTCTTTTTCAGAAAAAAATCTTCCAACCCTTTTGTATATCCTTGGGCGGGCGGATTCAGCCGATAGACATTTTTCCATTTCCTCTGGGTGATCCTGTCATCTGCGGCAGTGCATACCAGAAAAGGCCGATCCAGTTTATCAGCTACCCTGGCCATGTATACCGTATTGCTGCTTTGATAAGCACCGACCAGCATAATCGCCCCGTTTTTATGTACCAATTCTTTGATGGCCTTTTCTCCCTCTTTGGGTTTTCCGTGGTCGTTGACATAGACAAGTTTTATTGGATGACCTTTGATTCCACCTTCTTTGTTGATAACTTCCAGGGCCATTTCAAATGAATTTTTCATCATGGTTGCATAGGGATACGCCTCCGAATGTGGAACACCGATAATCAAAGGTTCGGATGCTGTGCCGGTTTCCGGGACAATAAGATTCACTGTGATTGCGAAAAGAATAATAAGGCCGAGGAAAAGTTTTGATCTGTATTTCATGATCTACCCCCATTTATTATGTCGGGCAAAGGCAAATAATCGTTCAGCGAAATAAAAAGGTAATGTGAACTTTGATGATAGTACACCCTATTTGACAGAAAGAGAGCTGTCAATTGGACTATTTCTGATTTTGTTGTCAGATTTTTTCTTACAAGGACAGTTTGGTAAATGCAGTTATTTATCTATTACATATCGATAAGGTTATTCTGTATGGCAAAACGCGAAAGCTCGGCATTGTTTCTCAGGTTGAGTTTTTTCAATAAGCGGAACCGGTAAGTGTCCACAGTTTTAATGCTGATACTGTAAGCTTTGGCTATTTCACGATTCGTATGTCCCATTGCCAGGCGTCTCAACACCTGAAGTTCTCTCATGGAAAGCGAATCGAGGGGAGACTGACCCCGGACCCCCTTTGCTATACTGAGAGCCAGAGCTTCCGCCCCTTCATCCGTTAAGTAGCGATGGCCGGAAATTACTTTCCGTATGGCTTTTACAAGTTGTTCCGGGGCGGACTGTTTGGTAATATAACCCATGGCTCCTGCTTCTATCGCCCGAACAACGTATTGGCCTTCTTCGTGCATGGTTAAAATAAGAATTGGCAAATCAGGGTAGAATGATTTAAGCTGACTGATTACTTCCAGCCCATCGAGACCGGGCATGGAAATATCGATAATTGCAATATCTGGCGATGTTTTATGGACCTTCTCAATCGCCTCTCTGCCGTCAGCTGCTTCAGCAGTGACCTGCATATCTCCACTCTCTTCAACAATTCGGCGCAGCCCGGCTCTTACAATGCTGTGATCGTCGGCAAGCAAAACTTTGATCATTGTAAATCCCTATTTTGAATTCTGTTCATTGAGGGGCACTTTGAAATATATCCTGGTACCTTTTCCCGGGCGGGGTTGAACCTCTAAAGTTCCTCCAGCCAGGCTCGCTCGCTCCTGCATCCCGGCCAATCCAAGGCATTCGGACTCCGACAATTTAAGGGCATTGAAACCACAACCATTGTCAACAACTGCCAGTGTCAATATGCCTTTTTCGGTCCCCAAAGCAACATTAACCCGGTCGGCAGAAGAATGACGCGCTACGTTGGTTAAGGCCTCCTGTACAATCCGATAGGATGCAGTGGCAACGGTATCATTTGTAACCGGAACATTCGCATGCTCAAAAACAGATGTAATCCCTGTGCGCTTTTCAAAGTCGGTGGTGTACCACTCAAGAGCATCGACGAGTCCCAGGTCATCGAGTACACCCGGACGAAGACGGAACGCCATGCTTCTGACGTCGTTAATTGTTTTATCGATCAGGCTGCACATCGTCAGGGCGCGTTCTGCAGCTTTAGAATCACTCTCTTTAAGGCGCTCTCGAATCCAGACCGAGTCCATACGTAGAGCTGTCAGCACCTGGCCAAGTTCATCATGAAGTTCACGTGCAATTGCAGTTCTTTCCTTTTCCTGGTTGGCCATTATGCTGCCCGAAAGTCGCCTGAGTTGATCCTGTGCCTTTTTAACAGCAGTCATGTCGGTTGAAATTGAGCACACACCACTTACTGCACCCGATTCGTCATAAACGGGAAATTTTGCAGAAAGATATGTGTGAATTGTTTCATTTTGAGGAATGTGTTCCTCCACCTGAAATGAACGCTTTTCAGAAAGAACTTTCAGATCATTTGCACGAAACTGGTCTGCAATCTCTTTGGGCAAAATATCGTAATCGGTTTTCCCTCGAACCTCATCATTTTGCACCCCAAACAATTCTTCATATTTGGAATTGATAAGAATGTACCTTCCTTTTTCATCTTTGATATAAACCACGGCAGGGGTATACTGGAGAATACTTGTAATTTCTTTGGTCTGTTTTCTTACCTGTCGCTCCAGATCTTTAGAATAACGCTTGAGCTCTTCCTTGGCAAGCTTAAGCGCCTCCTCCGCTCGTTTCCGTTCGGTAACATCGATTGAGACGGCAAGGGATCGAGCTGTTCCTCCTCTTGCATCCCGATCAACGATGGCGGAAAGGAGTATATCAATCGTGCCTCCGTTTTTCTTAACAAACCGGTACGGAACATCTTTACAGAAACCGGTCTTAAAAAATTTGGGAAAAACAGTCTCTTTAGCGTAACGGCGTGAAGATTCGGTGAGGAAATCGGTTAGTTTTCGTCCAATCACCTCCTCACGTCTATATCCAAGAACCTCAACCCAGTAGTCACTTACACTGATCAGGCACCCATTGGTATCGATGGAATGTAACATGGCAGGGGTTTTGTGATAGAGTGAACGGTAGCGCTCTTGGCTTTCACGCAACGCTTTTTCAGCCGATTGTCTCTTGCGGATCTCTACACTTGCCTTCCTGTAAAGGAAGAAAACCGACAGTCCGATAAAAACACATAATGTCAGGATCAAAGGCCCGGCAATCCTGATTAAGGGATCTGAAACTGTTTTGGAAATTGCTTTGAGACTGCGCAGGTGGATGACCCGCCAGCCCGGATAATTATCGAGATCTGTTTGGTGCAACAGATATCCATTGCCCGAGCTGTCAACGGCATATTTTTCAGCTTTTGCATCAATGCCTGTCCAGGTCCACGGCCCGGTTCCGAACTGAAGTGACCGGGCAATTTGAGATAATTGTTCAGAGGAAAGTTTCCTTAAAGAATGGTAAAGCATGGGTTTCCGGTTGGAAATAAAAACAATGCTCTGGGGATCTGTGACCAGCACAATTTCATCATAACCGGTAACCAACTCTTTCTCAACAAGCTCAATGGATGCCTTGATTACAACAACTCCTATTGGATTGTTGAGCTCATTTTCAAAGATAGGATGGCTGTAATAAGCCCCTCGTCTACCTGAGGTGGTGCCAAGAGCGAGGTAAGTTGCAGGGGTGCCCTGGATTGCCTGCCGGAAATATGGGCGAAAGTCAAAATTTTGTTCCAAAAAACTATCGGGAGCATTGCGGTTACTGGAGGCGATGGTGCTTCCGCCATAATCCATTAGATAACAGACTTCAGCATCCAAAGTCTCATTAAAATGGTCGAGAATGGCATTTGCATTTTCCAGGGCAGTGTCATCTCCCGGCCGAATCAATATCTGCCTGAGTTCTTTCATCCCGGCCAGAGCCCTTACCGGTTTTATATTTTCCGACAGGAAGGAAGAGAGATTTTTCTTTATCGCATGGACACGCGCCACAGCCTGACGCTCAGCCTCCATGAAGGCAGATTTTTTTAAGGACGAATAATAAAGATACCCGCCCGTTGAAGCAGATAAAAAAGCCAGTAAAGATAAGACCAGCAAAATTAACCGAAGTTTCATATTAAAGTCTCTCTGATATTTATTTAAAGCATAACTAAAAAACGAAGCTTTGCGGATATATTGTAAAAAATACTATATGTCTGCGCAATATAATGCAAGATTTTTACAAGAACGGTTCCAAATTTGCGGCAAGAGTATATTTGCTTTCTTCTTGACACATTAACTTGTTTTCCATATAAACTACCCTGTTTGAAATAAAGGATTTTAATAATAATAATAGAGGAGGAGGACCTGATGAAAAAGTCAAAAGTGTTAGTCGGATTAATTGTAGCTGTTGCTCTAATTTTTTCTTTTGGAGTATCCCAGTCCATAGCGGCCGATACAATCAAGGTGGGGATTGTTTTGCCTTTGACCGGAAAACTGGCCAAATTTGGAGAGATTGAAAATAAATCTTTTCTCATGGCTCTTAAGGAGATCAACGCTGCAGGAGGGGTAAACGGCAAAAAGATAGAACTGATTATCGAAGATACCACGGGAAAACCGGATGTGGGGCGCTCAGCCATCGAAAAGCTGATCACCCAGGATAAGGTTGTGATGTTAGGTGGTGGTTATTCCAGTTCAGTGACATGGGCAACTATTGCCGTGGCCCAGCAAAACAAGATCCCCTTTCTGGTTAACACCGGCTCTGCTGATAAAATTACGGAGCAGGGATGGGAATACATCTTCAGGCTGAATCCGCCTGTCAGTGAATATCCGGGTGCATTTGCATCATTTTTAGAAACTATCGCAACAGATGTGAAAACCGTTGCGATTCTTCATGAAAATTCTCTTTTCGGTCAATCCGGTTCAAAGAAGTTCGTCAAGCGATGTGAAGCGCTTGGCTTGGAAGTTGTAATGAAAGAGGGTTACGAAGCTGGAGCCATCGATTTTAAACCATTGCTGATGAATGTCAAGGCCAAGAAAGCGGATCTGGTTTATATGATTTCTTATATTATGGATGCATCCTTGCTCATGCGACAATCCAAGGAACTCAACCTTAACCCCAAGCTTTTTGTGGGCGGAGCAGCCGGCTTCACCCTGCCCGAATTTCAAAAAAATGCAGGGAAAGCTTCAAATTTTGTTTATTCCGCAACTCTCTGGACTCCTTCTGTGCCATATCCCGGAGCCAAGGCCTATTATGACAAGTTTGTTGAGATATATAATGAACCAACCGAATATCATGGTGCTGAGGCATATTCTGCAATGTATGTCATTGCAGACACTCTAAAAAGAGCGAAATCACTGGATAGAAAGGATGTCCGGAATGCCCTGGCAAATACCAACCTGATTACCTCCTTCGGCCCGGT
>RCNC010000172.1_pt1 | contig 36789 bp, 31 predicted proteins | sample 2041301 | NCBI WGS metagenome assembly RCNC01 (sample SAMN09708231, study PRJNA481090) | Marine sediment metagenome, whole genome shotgun sequencing project. | biome: marine sediment; feature: ocean; material: sediment; isolation source: Sewage treatment plant 13A marine sediment (STP13A) ... | reverse complement strand
GGAATGGATCCCTCGGCGATGCAGATGAACTCACCGGCGTGGTTGAGTACGGTTTGATCACGGTTGTATTCGGCCTTTTCACCACAGGCCACCTGGATGGTCTCATGATAGGTGACGTTAAGGACATCCAGCAGGATGGCAGCCACATCGGGGTCGGCGGCCCGTAAAAACGACTCGCTGCACCCGGTGCATTCGCTGAAGTGCAGCCACAAAACGGGCGGCCGGCTGTCGCTGGTCAGGGCCTGGGCAATCTGCGGGATCATGGTCTGTGAAAGCCCCAACGCCGCCGCCACACTGCCGCAGTACTTTAAAAATGTTCGTCTCGAAATGTTGTGAGGGGTCATTACGTCTCCTTTTGGTAATCAGTACGTGAACCGTCAAACTGAGCCGTCAGTTTCAGTTTTTTCACTCTGGTGTACGCTTTGTTCACTTTTTGCATCGACAAACACATTCGTTCTCATCGCCTTCGTGTCGCCGGATAAATATTGAGGGTATAGACAAAACACTGTATATACTTAATTTTGTTCAAGTCCGGTGGTTCGCTGTCGACGTTGAATAACCTTCGTGAGTACCCTTCAGAGCAAATTGCCTGCCAAATTCTATCGAAAATCAATCATCATTCTCATTTCATCTGCGCAGCGAAGCATGTCGCATCAGTTTGGCCACCAGACGCCCCCCGATGGCGACTGGTTCCAGCCGCATGAGGATCGATCCAAACGCCGGTCAATCAGGTGTGCAGGCAATCGATCCGATCGGGTGGCATAAACTCGATTTTTTTGTTGACCATGACTCGTAATTAGATTAGTGATCAAATGTCGAATGGCGCTCGACAAACTGTCTTGCTTCTGATTCCTACCATCTTTGCACCACACCAACGACCAGGAGGAAACATGGAAAAATTGCTCGCCGGGAAAACCGCGGTGGTGACCGGTTCCGGGAAACGGTCTGGTATCGGTTATGCCGTGGCAGGCAAACTGGCCGCAGAGGGGGCCAATGTGGTAATCGCCGACCTGGGGCTGAATGCGGCCCCGGAGTTGGCGGTCAGGACGGGGGGTGAAAGTGAAATGGCGGAAATTGCCCGGGATATCGCCCGAACCCATGCGGTCGAAACCATGGCCGTCAATCTCGACGTCACAAGCCCCGACAGTGTTGCCCGCATGGTTAAAACTATCGCCGGGCGGTTCGATGCCGTTCACATTCTGGTGAACAACGCCGGAGCCTCTTTTGGCGTGCCCAATGCCGTGCATACCTATGATGAAAGCGCATGGATGAAGACCATCGACGTGAACCTGCATGGCGTCTTCCGCGTCAGCCGCGCAGTGCTTCCGATGATGATCCTGGGTGGGGGCGTGATCGTCAACACCGCCTCCCGAGCCGGCAAGGTGCCGGCCCTTTTCAATGGTGCTTACGCTGTGGCCAAGGCCGGAGTGATCATGCTCACCAAGGTCATGGCTGCGGAATTGGCCGGCAACGGTGTGCGGGTCAACGCCATCTGCCCGGGACAGATTGCCACGGACCTCGAAAAATGGCGCTTCGGTTTGGAAGCGCAGTTCTTCGGTTCGACTATAGAAGAAAGGGAGAAAGAGATGTGCAAGACCATCCCTTTGGGGCGCATCGGCCATCCGGATGAAGTCGCGGACCTGGTGGTTTTTCTGGCGTCTGAACGCGCTGCCTACATGACCGGCCAGGCCATCAACATTACCGGCGGGCAGCTCATGGAATTGTAGCATCCGGGTGGCGCCAAGGGCGATCATTCAGAAGCGACTAACATGATAACAATAACGTTAAACGAAGCATACTGGAGGGAACATGGCTGAAATAACCGGGGGGGAACTGTTATTGAGGTGCCTGCACGCCGAAGGGGTGCGCCATATCAACGCCATCACCGACGGCACCTACATGATGGTAATCGAAGCCCTGGAGCGGCTCGGTGACGAATTGAATATGCGGCTGGTTGTTCCGCGTCATGAAGCGGCCGCCGCCCATGCCTGTGACGCCTACACCCGGGTGACCGGGGGGCCGGCGGTGGTCATGGCCTGTGCCGGTCCGGGGGCGGCCAATTTGGTGGCCGGCATGATGTGTGCCCAGGCCGAAGGCAGCCCGGTCATAGCCATCACCACGACGCGCCGCAGCGACATTTCCGATTCATACGTCCATCAGGGGGGCATGCAGGTCAGCAACCATCTGGACGTGTTCAGGCCGGCGGTCAAATGGAACGGAAAAGTCGATCACTGGAAGCGAATTCCCGATATGGTCCGTCACGCCTTCCGAACCGCCATGTCGGGCAGGCCTGGTCCCACCCACATCCTCATCCCGGAGGATATCATCTCCCAAAAGGGCGACGACGCCAGCGTAGCCATCATCGCCCCGCAACGATACCGGGTGGTCGACAGGATGCCGGCAGATCCCGGGACAGTTAAACGAGCGGCGGAAATGCTGGTAAACGCGGATCTGGTCAACATTCACTGCGGAAACGGGTCGGAACGCGCCGATGCCGGCGAACCAGTCCAACGTCTGGCCGACTATCTGGGTTGCCCGGTGACCCATACCATTCGGGCCCGCGGCATCATCCCCGACGATCATCCCCTTTGCTTTCATCCCACCTGCATGTCACGCGTTGTGGCCAACAATCAGGCCGATCTCGTGCTGGCGGTGGGGACACGGCTGGGTGAACTCAATATGTGGGGCCAGCCCCCCATGTTTGGCGAACCGGACAAGCAGCGTCTGATCCAGATTGACACCGAACCCACCCACATCGGGCTCAACCGGCCCACCGATATAGCGCTGATCGGGGACGCGCGACTCGTGCTGGCACAGCTTTTTGATGAAGTGCGGCAGTTGACGGAAAAGCGCCCCTACCATGCTAAGATTGCCGAACTTAGGGCCCTTCAGGATCAGTTTCAACAAGAATTGGATGATGCGCTGGCCGACACGGCGCGCACGCCCATGTTGACCGGTCAGATTTTGAAGGTCTGCAACGACTTTTTCAGTGAGGATGCCATCTTCGTCATGGACGGGGGTAACACAACCCTGTGGGACCTGCATTATCATGTTGCCAAAAAATCGCGCTCGGTGATTTACTCGATGAACTACGGGCATTTAGGCACAGGGTTGCCATACGCCATCGGTGCCAAACTGGCCTGTCCCGAAAAACCGGTCTATTGTGTGACCGGTGACAGCGCCTTCGGTTTCAACATCCAGGAACTGGAAACCGCCGTGCGCAACCGTCTGCCCGTTATCATCCTTGTCGCCGTGGATGGTGCCTACGGCATGGAAAAGAGCGCTCAACAGCGCCAGTTCGGGCGTGAAGCCGCCTGGTTCGGTCATGACCATGCACCGGTTCGCTACGATCAGGTGGGCACGGCCATGGGGTGTCACGGTGAATTCGTGGAAGCTGTCCAGGAGATCCTGCCGGCCCTGGAACGCTCTGTGGCCTCCGGAAAACCTGCCGTGATTCATGTGGTCGTCGATCCCGATGCCAATGTGGATCCGCCGGGCAACTGGTTGTGGGCGGCGGCACGATCGGGCAAGATGTAAATGGCATTGTCGGCAGTCCGCATCGGGTCTTTGGATAAAATCCGATGCGGTCTTCAAAAAAAAGGAGAACCCCCATGGAACCGCTCGCCATCGATCAGGTCCGGCTAAACTTCAACCCTCAGGGGCTCATGGCGATCAACGCGGCCATCGGCCTGATGATGCTGGGCGTTTCCCTGGATTTGAAACTCGACGACTTCAAGCGTATCCTGGTATCTCCCAAAGCACCCTGCATCGGTCTGATCGCCCAGTTCATCCTGCTGCCGGCCTTCACTTTCCTGTTGATCCTGGTATTAAAACCCCATCCGTCCATGGCCTTAGGGATGATTCTGGTGGCGGCCTGCCCCGGCGGAAACCTGTCCAACATCATGACCTACCTGGCCAAGGGCAACTGCGCGGTGTCCATCAGCATGACGGCCATCTCCACCGTGGCGGCGATTGTCATGACCCCGCTGAACCTTTCCATCTGGGGCAGCCTCAATCCGGCCACGGCCGACATCCTGCGCCGGGTCAGCCTCAGTCCCGTGGATGTTTTTATCACCATATTTGTCATTCTGGGTATCCCGCTGATCCTCGGGCAGATGCTGGCCCGGTTTTTCCCCACCCTGGCCGACCGGGTGCGCCGCCCTTTCAAGATCTTTTCCCTGGTCTTTTTCATTCTGATTGTCAGTGGTGCATTGGCGGCCAACTGGAACAATTTCATCAGCTATGTGGGCATCGTCATGTTTGCGGTGTTTGTCCACAATGCCCTGGCGTTGAATCTGGGGTACTGGTCCGGGCGGTTGGCCGGGCTGGAAGAGCGGGATGCACGCGCCACCTGCATCGAGGTGGGCATTCAGAATTCGGCTCTGGGACTGGTGCTGGTTTTCAATTTCTTCGACGGTCTGGGAGGCATGGCCATTCTCGTGGCCTGGTGGGGGGTGTGGCATATTATCGCCGGTCTGACCACGGCGTTTATCTTCACCCGCCGCCCGTTGCCTGCCGCTGAGCAGGCGGATCCGGCGGCGTCCCGGTTGTGATTGCATTTTTTGGCGGATGCGCGTTTTTCAACAAAGGAGATCGGCGTGGCCGGACGGAAATTTTCCAATACAGTCGTCGTGGTGACCGGCGCGGCCAGTGGTATCGGGCTGGCTGTGGCCAGACGCTTTGCCCGGGCCGGAGCGACCTGCGCCCTGCTTGACGTGGACGAGGCGCGCCTGAAACGATGCGAGGGGCAGTTCCGCCGGGCCGGCCACCGGGTCATGGGCCTGCGCTGTGATGTGACCCGACGTGCCGACTGTGAAGCGGCCATAAAGGCCGTCATCGACGGCTTCGGCGGAATCGATGTGCTGTTCAACAACGCCGGCATCACCCAGCGCAGCGCCTTCACGGAGACCCGCATCGAGGTATACGAGCGGGTCATGGCAGTCAACTTTTTCGGCGCCCTCTACTGCACCAAAGCGGCCATCCACAGCCTGATCCAGCGGCGCGGCCTGATTATTTCCAATGAAAGCATCGCCGGTCTGGCACCTCTGTTGGGCCGCACCGGCTACGCCGCCAGCAAACACGCTATGCATGGCCTGTTCACCTCCCTGCGCAGCGAAGTCAGGGACCATGGCGTACACGTCATGGTGGTCTGCCCCGGCTTCATCAAGACTCATCTGCAGGACCGTGCCCTGGGGGGGGATGGAACCGTCACCCAACACCCGCAATCGAGGGTCGGCAGGCAGGATACCCCGGAGCGCGCCGCCGAGGCCATCTTCCGCGGGGCCCAGAAAGAAAAGGACCTGCTGGTGCTCACCGCCGTGGGAAAAATTGCCTATTGGATTAGTCGACTGGCGCCGGGATTTTACGAACGTCGCATGGCCAGTCGATTCAAGGCGGAATTGGAGCGCTGAAATCCGTGGATGGCTGCCAACATCAATCAGGAAAGCAATGGGACTCAAAGAGAGAAGAGAACGGGAGAAAGAAGCGCGCAAGCGTCAGATTTTGACGGCTGCCAGGCGGCTGTTGTTCAAAAGGGGGATTCAGTCCACCAGTATCAACCAGATCGCCCGCACGGCCGAACTGGGCGTCGGCACGATTTATTTTTACTACCAGAGCAAAGAGGAAATATTCTACTCGCTTCAGGAGGAGGGGCTGGATATTCTCTTTCGCCAAATCGATGCCATCGGTCGGGCCAAAACGCCACCCGACGAAATGCTCCGTCAAACCGGTCTGGCCTACCTGCGTTTCAGCAGCGAGCAGAAAGATTATTTCGACATCATCAACTACTTTCTGGCCACGCCGTCGGTGATTCTCGGAAGCGAACTGAAACAGCAAATCGATCGTAAAGGCAGCCATATCCTGGAGCTGATCGCCGGGTTCATCCGTACAGGTATCTCCGACGGCATCTTCAGGCCGGTGGATGAAAAAAAATACGCCGTCATGTTCTGGGGGACCCTGCATGGGCTGACCCAGTTTAAAAAGTTGGAGGACACCGTTTTAGAGGGAGACGATCATGGGCAGATTTTCAATTACGCCGTCGACCAATTGATCGGCGGATTGAACCGCGATAGCGAGTGAATTCCTCGCCGCTTGCGGCGGAGTCTGCGAGCGAACTGAAAATAGACAGTCATCCATACGGTGCTGCGCAGCGCTGCCGTTATAGGCAGAACGCTCCCCGCGGCTTGCCGTGGGGAGCGTTCAAACGCACAGATGAACCAGGACCGAGGCCTGAAAACGGATCACGGGTGACTGAAGACTGAGTCGGAGGTCCGAAGACGGATGTCGAACGTCTGGGGCTTCATCACCGAAAACAATAAAAAGCGGTCGTTGCGCCTTGCACCGGTCCGCTTTTTCGTTGTATTGTGCAAACGATCAATCCGGGTCGATGGATGCCATTGTTGGCCGGCAAATCGATCCGGTATTCCCATTTTTCACCTCCAATCAAAGGATTCACATGTTGAGATTCATGAAAATGGCCGTCGTAGCAATGGTTATGCTTCTGCCTGCGTCACTGCATGCCGCATTCGAGGTCGAAACCATCCTCAAGGCCGACATCGGCGCACCTATCCTGGATGTGGCCACCAACCCGGCCGAAGAACTGGTCTTTGTCCTGACGCCTGGGGCGGTGCTGATCTATTCGACCACCGATCAAGCCGTTTTGGACCGCATTCCGGTTGAAAAACAGTTCGACCGAATCGCCTATCAGGACTCAGACCGGTTGGTCCTGACCGCCGCTGAACCCTCCCGCATCAGCATCATCCGGTTCAGCCGCATATACGATATCGATCTGTCCGGCAGGGCGGTCAAAGGGCCCCGGGATGCGAAAGTCACCCTCGTGGTATTCGATGACTATCAGTGACCGTACTGTGCTCGCTTAGAGCAATATATCCAGCAGGTGCTGGAAAAATTTCCCGATGACGTCAACTATGTGGTCAAGCACTTCCCGCTTTCCAACCATCAATTCGCCCATCAAGGCGCCATGGCGGCGCTGGCTGCGGGCAGTCAGGGCAAATTCTGGGAGTTCCACAGCCAGCTGCTCGAGAACCACAAGCAGGTCAACGACGAGAAAATTCTGGAGATCGCCGGGGGGATGGGATTGAATATGGACCAGTTCAATCTGGACCGCCAGAGTGCGTCCAGCCGCCGACTGATCCAGGAAGATGTTGAAAACGGCAAAAAAATTGGTGTTCGCGGAACCCCGTCGGTGTTTATGAACGGGAAGCGAATCAGCAATCGGGATTTGGGAAACCTCACCGAATTGATCGTGCGGGAGCGCGGCAAATGAAAAATAAATTATTTTGGATGTTGTTTCTGGTATTGGCGATGTCGATTGCATCGAGCTCGTGCACCCACAAACCCTATCATCCGAACAAAAGCGAGCGGGAGTGGACCATCGACAACGATGGTTGCCAACAATCGGTCAGAGAGGGCATTCGTGATGAGCCCGACACCTATGACAACTTTGACGAGATGCGGCTGATCCGCCAATGCATGAAGGATAAAGGCTGGCAGTGGGAACGCACCGACCTGTTCAACTTTAATAAGCCACTGGCGGAATAGGAAACGGGTTTGATGATGCTGTGGTGTCGCACCGGACTGCTGCTGCTTCTTGCCATGCAACCGCTGGTTCTGTCGGCGGCCGACATGCCTGCCGTGCCGCTGATCGCCCGCGGCGACCGCAATTTCCCCCCGTACGAATTCATCAACGAGAGCGGCGAGCCGGACGGCTTCAACATCGATCTTCTCAAGGCCATCTCCCGCCGGCTGGAGATGAATGTGGATATCGGCCTGGATGTGTGGGAGACGGTTCGCGAAGCGTTCACCAACGGCAATATCCACCTGGTCACCGGAATGATCCGATCGGCGGAAAGAGAAAAACAATTCGATTTCTCCATCACCCACGCCGGAGTATTCTATTGCCTGTTCGTGCGAAAAGGATCGCCCATTCAAACCATCGATGACGCCCGGGGGAAACAGATCCTCGTTCATGCGCAGGCTTACTCCCAGGACTGGCTCGTCGATCGCGACATCACCGATCATATCATCCCGGTTTCCTCACCCCAGGAGGTCCTGCAGATGCTTGCTGAAGGCCTGTACGATTGTGCCGTCGTCGAGCGCCTCAGCGCCCTGATGCTGCTGGACTATTTCAAGATTGACAATGTCGCGCTGACCGGTCCGCCACTGACGTGCGCACCTTATGCCTTTGCCGTGCAGAAGGGGAATGACCGATTGCTGGCGAAATTGAACGAGGGCATTCACCTGATGCACCAGAACGGCGTGTATGAAGATCTGTATCGTAAATGGTTTTCCGTCGCCGATGCCCATGCCCGGCGGCAGGTCATGCTTCGTGCCGGAGCCCTGGTGCTGGCCGCCGTCTTCGGTCTGGCGGTCGCCGTGTTCGTCTGGAACATCGCCCTGAAGCGGATGGTGCGCCGGCGAACAACCGCTTTGCGGCGCTCCGACAACCGTTTTCAGGAACTTTGCGATCTACTTCCCCAGACGGTCCTCGAGACCGATGCAAAGGGCCATATCACTTTTTTAAACCGGTCCGGATTGGACATGCTGGGCCTGGGTGAGGCCTCGATCCCGAACGGTATTGCGCTCTCCGATTTCCTGCCCGGCGAGCCCGATCTCGACGAATGGGCGCAAACCGGTGACCGTCGCGGGAAGGCTTGCGTGGTCAGCGGCCCGGATATTGAGGCCTTTCCGGCGCTTCTCTACGCGACCCCGGTCGTGTCGGGAGGCAGTCGTTCAGGGTTGAGGGGGCTGCTGGTGGACATCACCTTTCAGAAGGAATTGGAAAAGCAGGTCATCGAGTCGCAGAAGCTGGAGGCCCTGGGTCGGCTGGCCGGCGGCGTGGCCCATGACTTCAGCAATATCGTCACCGGTATTTCCGCCTATGCCCAGTTGCTCAGAAACCAGCCGCACCATGGCGACACGGTTGCCGACAGGGCCGAAAGCATTCTCACCGGATGTGACCGCGCCACGGACCTGGTGCGCCACTTTCTGGCCACTGCCGGTCGCCGCCAGGCCGAAAAAGAGCCGGTCCGGCTCGGGCAGGTCGTTTCCGAAGTATTCAAACTGCTTCAGCCCACCTACGGCCTGAGTATCATGTTCCACAATACCATCGACGATGAAAATGATACCGTCTGGGCCGAACCGGCCCTGGTTTTCCAGGTCCTGATGAACCTTTGCGTGAACAGTGCCCAGGCCATGTCCGACAGCGGTGGTACGATGACGGTGGGGCTGATGCACGATGCAGCGGCAGGTCAGGCGGCGCCGAACACGTTGCCGCAGCGGGTGATTTTCATTGCGGACACCGGCCCGGGTATCGAACCCGAACTCCAGGGGCGCATCTTTGAGCCCTTTTTCACCACCCGGGGCAAGGACAGCGGCACCGGTATCGGACTTTTCGTGGTTTGCCAGGCGCTGTCGGATATGGGTGGCGCCGTTCGGGTGGAGAGCGAACCGGGAAAGGGAGCGACTTTTATCGTTAGTCTTCCGGCCGCACAGTCGCCCGCCGATGGCATTGTTCCGGATGCACCGGTGTGATCGTCCCGCCAACCGCCCATTGAAACGGGCCTGATAAAGGTGCCAGAACGTGCGCCATCTGCCCCGGTTCGGCCACCCTGAACCGCGATAGCGAGCGCATTCCCCGTCGATTGTCGGAGCGAAGCAGAGATCCCGCTCATCGGATCCGCGGGGAGGGTTCAATCGACCGACGTCCGGGCGCCTGGTTTAAAAAGCCGGTCCATGGCTTTGAGATAGCCGGGTGCGCACTGCAGGTAAAAGGAAAGCCCCTTCGAGAAGTTTATCCCCACCACGCCATCGAGGAACATCTGACTGATTTCACGCTCGCGTTTAAGGATCGTCTGGCATCCTGCCAGAATGCGCTTCTCTTCGTCGGAGAGGGTTTTAAAGAGGTACTTGAGGGCGGTGCGTGCCCGGGGCTGGTACATCCAGAAGTAGAGCAGGTCCAGGGCTCCGATGACGATGAGTTTTTCCAGGTCCTTGGCATCGGCGTTGGCATCGATGCGTTCCTTGCCGATGGAATCGAGCGTTTCCCAAACATTGAGCTCCGGAAGCTGGGCTTCCAGGCGGCCGTAGGTGTCAAAGAGCTGGGACAGGGTGTCCGCATAGTCCTGGAAGCGGGTCTGAATATTGCTGAACCGGTCGGCCGTTCCCTCGATCACCCCGGCCACGGTGTCCGAGGCACCCTTGGAGATGACCGCCGCCCATTTTTGCAGATGCCCGTCGATACCCGTCACGCCGAACATTCCAAGCAGGGCGCCGATGAACATGTTGAGGACGATGGCGATGGGTATGGAGAGGATGCTGCGGAAAAAGTTCCCGTACACGGCACCTTTGGGCAGCCCCCGGAACAGGTTGTGGCTGGACAGGTAAATGCCGTTGGCCACGGCCATGACGGTGTAAAGGGCCATCGGGTTCGTCGCCGTCGTAATGCCCATGAGTCGATCCAGAAAAAGGGTCTTGACCAGATAGTCCAACAGCGGCACGGAAAACCCGGTAAACAGCAGCGAATCGGATATCCTTACCCAGCTGACGTAATCGTTCCAGCGCAACAGCGGCGAACGACTGATGCCGCCGCCGCCCAGCACCGACTGAACAATGTTTCTGACCCCCGTGATGCCGAACCAGATGAACGCCCCCAAATAGGCCAGCACCCACCACGAGTTGGTCAGGTAGAAGCTAAGAAAGGCCGGAATGAATCCCATGAGTATTTTCAGCCCGTTTCTCACCGTACTGTTCAGGTAAAAGGGCGTAATTTTGGGTTTGGGTGCAGTGATCGGACTGCATTCCAGCCGTAGACAGTTATCCGACCGGTCGGCTATCCCTCCCAAGGTGACGATGTTCCCTTCCGGTTGCATGCGGGTGAGGTGGGGCTGGACCAGCCAGTCGACCTGAAGGCTTTTGCCGAGTACCTTGAGTAGTGGCAGATGTTGAATCAGGCGCTGGTGAAGCCCCTGGGACCCTTTGGGGCTTCTATAGGGGATATAGGTGACCCGCTTATAAACCGGTATCCTGAAAGGAATCACGCTGCGGATGGCCCGGTTCGGCGGTTCCGACGGGTCGCCGATCGCGCAGGGGATCTCTCCCGGCGCCACATGCTGGCGATGCTTGCACAATCGGCGGGCGCTGGGGGGAAGTGTCTCCAGGATGGCCAGCCCCATGCCGTACATGCGTGAGGAGTGGCCGGTCGAGTCGCTGCCGATTCTCGGTTTGAGATGCATGGAGCTGTACATGGCCGTGAACGCGGAGATATCGTGGAGGATGATGCCCAGCTTCTCGATGCCCTCCGTCTTACCAGGGAAGGGCTTGGCGGTGGCCAGTCGTCCGATGATTCGCCGGATGACCCGCTTCAGATTGATGGCATTGCCTTCGTTGAGTGCCAGCTGGAGCTCGCTGATCTCCTCGATGTAGCAGGTCTTGCCGGTGGTGTAGTCCTTGAGGTTGAAGATTTCCAACCGGCTGATCAGGCCGTCGCAGTCGTAGAGAATTTCCACCACGTCCTCGGGAAGCAGATCCGTCAGGTTCAAGGTGACCCGAAAGCCGGTGTGCAGGCCGGTGACCCGTTCCAGCAATTGCTGGGGCGCCAGGAGGAGCAGTTCCGGGGTGTCCGGTTCGTCGTGGACCTGGTTGGGATCGGGGATGTCGGGATTGGCCGCCGGCCGCAGGAACTGACGGACGATGGTTTCCGAGTCCAGGTCGTTCATTCGTTCCACCCGTGCTGCCATATCCGCTTTGTGACCTTCATCGGCGCTTTCACAGGCGCCACGCAGTTCCTCCACCTTGCGCTTCATCAGCGGGAGCAGTTGGTGGTGGATGTATTTGGCCAGGTGAAGAATGGACGGCTGGCCGGGCCGAACAAATGCCAGGAAACGGCCGGCGTCCAGCACGGGGATATCCAGATGGGTGGCGGCGTTGATCGCAGGCCGGTGAACCCGGTTGAAGGCATCCAGGATGTTCAGCACGTAGCGCTGCCGGTATCGGGTGACCGCGCGGCCCTGGTCCATGAGCCGCCTGACCGGTTCTTCGGCCAGGAAACAGAGGAACGACTGGGCATCGGAAAAGCCCCGGGGGACCCAGATCAGCTGGATATACTTGCCCTGGAAACGGGCCGGGAACTCGATGCCGATGCGGATTTGAACCCCCATGATCTGGGCGGCCTCGATCAATTCGGCGGCGGATGGGGGATCGATGAAATTGTAGTAGATGACCCGCAGACGCCGGATGCCCTTGATCCAGGCATCCATGATCAGGTGGGAGGCTGATTTGCGACCCTTGGTGTTGATGTCATGCACGTGATCGTCGAAGGCCAGTTGATTCCAGGCCTCAGGCATCTCCAGCAAGTGGTAGCGCCGCAGCATCGTTCTGACGATGCTGGGTTTGCCGCTGGCCACCCGCCTGAAATCATGGGCCAGCTTGAGCTGTTCGAGTTCGTGGCCGTGGGCTCGTATCAGATCCTTCATGATGGACAGGAGCACCCGTGCGGCGTTCTTCGGCAGGGTGCCGGCCGAGGCATGCAGCACTTCGTCACGCAGCGAACGTAGGGCGTTGAGACGATCTTCCAGGTCTCCGGCCTCCAAAGACTCGAGGAGGTGGATGACGGCGTAGGCAATGCGAAGACCCCGGGTTTCGGCCAGTTCTTTGATGCCATGAGGATGAAACCAGGGAAACAGGCCTTTTTTGCGTATGATGGCAGGGGTGGATCTGCTCAGCACACCATTGACGATCGTGAGAAGATCGCGGTCGCGCTTGTCGAAAAATAGGCTCAATGGTCCTCCATGGGACTGATGAACGGGTGGTTAGGTTTCATTTTCCCCTTTACGTCTGGGGTGGAAATTGCACCAGGATCTTTTCCACCAGCGTGTCGATATCCCGGCTGGCTTTCTCCGGGTCCTTGTACTCCCGGAACCGCTGGGTTCCGGTTCCCCGCCAGAGCAGGGTTAGCGATGCCGCATCGACAAAATCGATGGTCAGGGTGCCCTCATCATATTCACGGATGTTGTTGCCGGTGCCGATGGCCACGCCGCCACTGCGGCCAAAGCTGCCGATACCGGACCCGATGCCACCACTGGCGCCGTCCGATTCGATTTTCTGGCGCAGCGTGTATTGATAGCGGATCAGGAAGGTCGGGGCGCCGTCTGCTGACTGGACGAAGCCCTTGTCGGAGAGCTGACGTTCCACTGCCGTCCGGATGCGGGTGTTGCGAAGGGGATTGTCGATGCGAAGATCACCGGTTTTTTCCTGGGTTTCCGATTCCCAGCGGTAGGCTTGCATCGATTTAAAATCGGTGGCCGGATCATAGTCTTGATTCACCCGGATACCCGAGCATCCGCCGAGAACAAGGGTTGTCATAAAAACAGTGAGCCAGATTTTTCTCATCTTGAAGACCTCCACGATTGCCGTTCCTGAAATGAAAGATGCTCCAATCCACTGTCGGTCATCCACCGGGTTGGTGTTGAGCATCCAGTCAAAGCCACTCTATCTGTCCATCATAATTAGCATATTCGTTAAATAAGTCAAAACAAGACCGCTTCTGGTGATGAAAAAAGCATGAACCGTCACGGCGCACAGCGTCTGCGCTGTCTGCAGGGGGGCCGGCGGGCAGACTGTTTTTGGATATTTTAGGCGTTAAAAAATTGGCCCGCCAAAAAAAGATCATAAATAAGGTTAACTTCGCGATTTAAGTGCCGATAAATGGTCCATCATGATTAGACGCCAACCATCCTTGATCACCATTGCCAGTGAAGAGACGATCAGTTTTCTGATGGTTTCAACGGACGGCCGCTTCCAGACGCTGGCCAACCTGCCTCTGGAGGGCTTTATAGACGGGAGCGTGAAGGCAGCTGATCTGCCGAAATCGGCATTGCAATCGGTCAACCGGCTGCTTGTCGTTCCGGACTATTGGATGGGCAGTCGTTTTGACGAGTTTCAGGCCCGCAAAACATCCGTGATCACTGCCTTTATCGAGCGCAAATTAAAACTGGAGCAGCCCACGCTGACCCAGGCCGGCGATTTCTATCATTATGCCGTTGTCCAGGATCAGGACCACCGCCAGCAGTTATACACCTTCTATCTGCAGGAGGAAATCGCCTATCGGCTCTATCGACGGTTGGAGACCCTTGGCATCAGCCCGCTGCGCATGACCACGCCAGCCCAGGTGTGGCAGGCCAAACTGGGTGAGATGGTCGAAGATTTCTCACACAAAGGGGTCGGATTCATTCATCTGGGCGAGACAGACTGTTTTCTCTATTTTTTCTTCATGGGACAGTTCCTTTTCTCACGCAACATTCAAATTCCTGACACCGAGGGTGACGCGTCCCAGATCTACAACCTGTTGAATTATGAAATCAATCAGTCTTTTTACCTTTATTCACAGAAAACCAAAAGCGCGGTGGACAGCCTGTTCATGCTGGCGCCGGACGCGTCGGCCGTGGATCAACTGACCGAGTTGTTGGGCCGGGAAGTCCAGGAACTGCCTTCCTTGCAGACAGCGCCGGGCATCCCGGACGAAGCGATGGCCTGCCCGTCCTGCCGGGTATTCACGGCCCCGGATTTGACCCGGAACGGGGAGCACTACCTATCCTATCGGCCACTGAAAAATGAACTGGCGTGGCGGCCGGTGCAATGGGCCGGTATTGCCGTGGGATTGTTCCTGGCGGTTCTTCTGACCGTCGAATCCGGTGCCCTCTATCTCTGGTCAAGATCGGTCGACCGGCAGATGATCGAACTGACATCGATTGCCTCGGAACCTCCGGAAATGGCCCTTCAGGACATATCCCAGGCGCTTGACGAAATCACCCGGGAACTGGAGCGACCCTCCGGCAGCGGCACCCTGATGCGAACGCTTCTGGCCATGCCCGACGGGGTGTCGGTGAGAAAGATTTCTCTCGACGTGTCAGGCACACCCGTCCTCAACATGGAGGCGGTGGTCGATGCGGACAACCCGGATGCATTCAAGGCCATGCTTGCCGTCTTTTTGAATCAGCTCAACCAGCGATTCAACTTGAAGCCCAATGTCCTTCAGGAAAAGGATGTGAGCATCCAGTTGGACCGCAGCGAAGGCGATGGAAGAAAACCTGTTTATCAGATCAATTTCGGTTTCGAAATATCATGAAGACCCGACTGGGTAAAAAATGGCTGATCATTTGCGTGATCTGGGGCGTGGTGCTGGCCATGACCGGCTGGAACTTCCTTCTTGTCAACCAGGTCCAATCGCGGCGTCTGGAACTGGGAACCCTTCAGAGGGATCTGCACTATTTACAATCCAGGCAAACCGGCATCCAGGAGGTGCACCGGCAACGCTCCCGGCTGACCCATGCAGTGAAATCGTTTGGCCTGGGGTTTCTGGTGGTTGAGAACGATCTGAAGCGGCTCTCCTGGGATTTTGGTCTCCAGCAGATGCAGGTGGAGGCTGATGACAACGCCCAGGACACCCGGTCGGCCTCTATTTCGATTTTTGCTGCCGGACCGGTGCCGGCCATCGTGGGATGGATTGCCGCCGTGGAGGATGCTTACCCCTATCTGGTGATTGAGCACATGGACATCTCCTACGACAAACGAAAACGGGCGGGTCAGCTCCAGGTTGTCTTCAACTACCGCTACACACTTGCCGAAGCGGAGAGGACAGGCTGACATGCATCGATTGGGCAACCGCATACACGCTTTGGTCGGCCTGTGGATTCTGGCCGGCCTGGTGGTGCTGGGCGTCAACGGAACCATGCTCATGTCGCTGCTGGATGAACCGCTTGCCGGTAATTCCAGCGGGGTCCGCATCGCGGACCAGGGGTTCCGGAACTATCGCATGCTGGTAACCACCCAGGCTGAAAAAATTACTTCCGGTATGGATCTGCTGACAAGTTGGTTTGAACCCGTGGCTGTGGAAGCAGAAAAACCGGCATTTCAGCAAACGCCTGCCCCGCCGTCATATGCAAGAAAGAGGGCACCTGCGCCAGTGACGCTGCCGGCGCTGACGGGCATTATGACCAGTCGATCCAGCGATGGCGGGTCCAGGCGGCTGGCCGTATTGGACGGACGCATCTGTGCCGAAGGGGACCGACTCGGCACTCTCACGGTAATGCGGATCGCCCGTAGGGGCGTCTCGCTGGTCAGGCGAGATCAAGCCTGGTTTTTAAAGGCGCCGGATATTGCCTATTCGTTAACCGCACAATGAACCATTGCACCGACCACCTGCTTTCAGGGGGGGAAATGTGAAAAGACTGATAGACACAAAACGGATTGGCACGATTCTGCTGGCCCTGGTATTTCTTGGCGGTTGTGCTGTGACGCCGCCCAGGCAACCCTTGAAAGAAATTGTCGATCGGGATGCAATCAAGGCGGCCCTGAAGCGGGAAACTCCTCCGGCGCCGCCGGGGCCGCCGCCCTTTTCCCAGATGATCCTGCCCCGGACCGCAGAACTGGACCTTCCGGAAACCCTGTATTCAATGACGCTGAACGATGTACCCCTGACTGCGGCCATCGAAGCTGTCATGCAGGGGTCCCAGCTGAATCTGTCGGTGGAGTCGGACGTGGACTTGTCGCGGCGGGTCACGGTCCATCTGAAGCAGGCCACCTTTGCCGAAGCCATGGACATGCTGGTGAAAAACGGTGCCGGTTACGCCTGGATCGTTGAGGAGGAGGTGCTCTATGTCAGGACGTTCATGGAGCGGATTTATTCCTTCGACTACCTGGACATGCCCGGCGAAACCGATATCCAGGTGGGAGGGGATATGCTGGCTTCCAGTGTCGAAGAAGCCGGGGTCAGCGGCAAGTATGTCATAAAATCAAGTAAAACCAGTGAAACATCGGACGCCTGGTCGGCTATCGATGCGACCCTGGCAACGCTCAAATCCGAAGCCGGCATCGTGCGCATCAATCGCAACGGCGGACTGATCTACATGGCCGACACACCCAGACGGGTGGCCGCCATGGTCCGGTTCCTGGACGCCCTGCACGAATCCCTTACCCGCCAGGTGTTCATTGAGGCCAAGATCATGGAGGTCCGACTCAAGGACAACACCCAGCTGGGTATCGACTGGTCGGCAGTCAACGCCGCTTTCACTTCCGGATCGGGCTTTTTCGTGGATAGCTTCGGTCTAAACATCAACGGCGGGAGCACCCTCACTCTGGCCGATCAGTCGTCGCTGAGTGCCGTTGTCGATTTTTTAAGAACCCAGGGGGAAGTATCCGTGGTTTCCAACCCGCACCTTTCCTTAATGAATGGCCGATCGGCTTTGCTGACAGTAGGTTTTCAGTTCCCGTACGGAGATATCGATGGCATTGACCGTGACGACGATACCGGAATTACTACCTTCGGTACCAGCATCAAGCGGGCGGTTCTCGGCTTACAGTTTGGGATTTCAGTCCAGATTGCCACCGATGCCACCGTTACCATGAATATCGTCCCTACTATCACTCGAATTCAAGAGGAGACTGAGGTGGAACTGCCCACGTCCGCATTTAGCGTGCAAACCATTACCAATCCCATCATCGACTTGCAGGAATTGTCTACAACGGTGCGGGTCCGTGGGGGGAACACGGTAGTGTTGGCCGGACTGATCAGCCAGGTGAAGGATACGGTGCATGAAAGTTTACCCATATTGGGAGACCTTCCTTTGGTTGGCGGATGGTTCAAGCACGTGGATGACACTGTTCAGAGTCGGGAACTGGTGATCTTTATTACACCCCATGTCCAGGACCGTGTGTGACCGTAGCGACTGGGCAGTGTTATTCAATAATCAGCGCTAAAGTGAAGCAGATGAACAACCGATAGTATGAATGTAATCTTTTTATTCTTGTAAACTGGAAATGGAGGACAAGTGACATGACTAGGAATCAAAAAGGCTTTACGTTGGTGGAGATCGCCATTGTGCTGGTGATCATCGGACTGCTGATCGGCGGGGTCCTCAAGGGGCAGTCGATGATCCAGAACGCCAAGGTCAAGCGGGTGGTCAAATCCGCAGACGAGGTGCGGGCCGCCTTCTACACCTTCTACGATAAATACGGTGCCTATCCCGGAGACGAAAACCTGGCCACCAGCCCGCCCGGTGACGCCCACAACGGCAATGGCAATGGCCTGATCGCAGGGGCTGAGTACTTCCAACTCTTCGAAGACCTGGTGAACGCGGGCATCATCGATGGGACATTTAACGGTACCAGCGATTTGCCCAAACACGCCTTCGGCGGTACTTACTTGGTGTACTGGGCCAATCCAGGTGCCGGTGCCAATCACTATATCCGTTATGACAACCTGCCTTGGGACGTGGCCCTGGAGATCGACACCAAGTATGACGACGGCGTATACAATACGGGAACCCTCCGTGCCAACGAGGCCTATGCGGCGGCAACCAGTCCGGTGACTTATTTCTACCTGCCGCTTTAGGTTGCCCGTATCTGCCTGTGTACCTGAGAATATGCCGCCGCCTCCCGCAGGAAGCATGCCTGGGAAGGCGGTGGTGGTATCCGTAGTGTCAGTAAACCAGGAGGACGATCGATCCTTGCGTGGGATGCCATGAAAAACCGCCAAGCCGGGTTCACCATCATCGAGATGGCCATGGTCATGGTCATTATCGGGCTCATCGTGGGCTTCGGCGCCTCGCTCATCGGTCCGCTCTCCATCCGGGCCAAACGGATCGAGTCCACCGAAACGGTGGATGCCGGTGCCGAGGCGGTTGTCGGCCATGCCGCCGCCAACCGGGGTGTCCTGCCCACAGCGGCCCAGTTTCCCGGCGTCATCAAAAAACGCAACGACGCCTGGAGTCGGCCCGTTCAATACATCTATGATTCCGTTTTGGCCGATGGAAACCCGACCACCGGCGACCTGTGCACCCGCAGGACCACCCGGATTACCCTGCGCCAGTGCCCGGATGCCGCATGCAGCGCTCCGGTTTCTGTGGCCAACGTGGCCTTTCTGGTGCTGAGCGGCGGTGAGAACTTCAACAACCAGACCGCCGGCAGCCTGGCCGTCAACGCCGCCACGGTCATCGACGTCTACCCGAACGGGGTGGGCGACGTGGACGGTTATGCCGCCGACCTCAACCGGGTCGAGCCCTTCGACGACATCCTCCAGTGGGCCACCCTGGACGAGCTGCGCGGCAAGATCGGCTGTCGGGGCCCGCAGCTGGCGATAATGAACAACGAACTGCCTCCCGGTCGGACCACCAGCCCCTATTCGGCGGCGGTTTACGTTGACGGCGGCGTTCCCTTTGCCGCCGGCGGCGATTACCTCTGGTGCGTCGAGACGCCCACCGGTGCGGCGCCTTCCGGCTTGAACGTTCGCAACCACACGGACACGGGTAACATCGGATTCGACACGGATGGCGCCGTGCTGGCCGAAAGCAGCGCCGTCTGGACGCGCGCCGACCACCTGTTGATCAACGGTACGCCAACGGTCGCCGGAAGCTTTCTGCTGACCGTCTGGGTGCGTGACAACAGCAATCCGGGCAATGACGCGGCCTGCGCCGGCGGTGCCAGCCTGGACAACTGCACCAGCCGGTCCTTTGTGTTGACCGTCAACCCCTAACCCGGACAAACCGGAAAAAACAAATTGCAAGCACCAAATCTCAAATAAAATTCAAATAACAATTGCCAAATTCGAAACTGTTTAAGCGTTCAAAGGTTCAGGGTTGAATAGTTGTTTGCCATCATCGATACTTGCAATTGTCTTTGACAATGTTTTAATGAAAAACCTTACATTTTTAGCGAATCGGAATGTCCTTTCTTCAAAATCATAAGGTTTGGAATCTTGGATTTTAGTCATTGTTATTTATTTGTCATTTGGATTTTGGCTATTGTTATTTATTTGCTATCTGTCTTTTTGTTTTCTGACATAAAAACCACGAATTTCAGGATTAATAGACCAGAACCTTTACTATACCGCATGTCCATGGCAAATTCCGGATTCTTTCGATCAGCAACCGGCCAGGCCGGCATGGCCCTGATGCCCATTGTGCTGACCTTTGTGATCGCCGGGGCATTGATCGGTGCCGGGATGCATATGGTGGGCCCCACGAGCCGGCGGATGCGATCCGAAACGACCCGCAACCTGCTCGACCGGGCATCCCGTTCCGTCATCGCCTGGAGCGTGGCCAGCGGCCGCCTGCCCACGGCCGCGGAATTCGTCACCGCCGCCGGTGTTCGCGACGATCCCTGGCGGCGTGCGCTGGTCTACGTGTATGACGGCAATCTGGCCGCTTCCGCCGGCGGCGGGCTGTGCGGCCGGGAGTCGACGGGGATCGTTGCCGATGGTGCGGCAGATACGGCGTTTTTCATCATCAGCGGCGGTGAGAATGTGAGTGTCGATACCACACCGGGCATCTCGGGGGCCTATGCTGGGAACGCCGCTATTTCCGTGCTGGACCTGGCCGAGGTCGTATCGCTGGCCGATCTGGGCAACCGGGCCGGCTGCTACGACCGCACGGCCGGCCGGCTGGCCTTACTCAACAACGAGCTTCCCGAAGGCTGCAGCGGCGAACCCTACCGCGGCGACCTGTTTGCCGAGGGCGGCGTCCCGCCCTACACCTGGGGGGCGGCCAGCCTGCCGGCCTGGATGACCCTCGTCCCGGCGGGCGCGGCCTGCGACCTCAGCGGCACCTCGGCCACCCCCGGTGCATACACGCTGGCAGCGACATTGACCGATTCAGCAGGAACTATTGTGGAGCGGCGCTTTGATATCGGTGTGACCGCCTGCGCTGCCGGACCCTCACCGGTCTCCAAATGGGATTTCAACGAAGGGGTGGGTCCGACGGCCGGCGACGGCGCGGGTCCCAACAATGGGGTCCTGGTCGGAAACACCGGCTGGACCACCGACACCCCGGACGGCAGCGGGGCATCGCTCTCCTTTGACGGTTCCGGCGATTACGTGCGCGTGAGTGACCATTCCAGCCTTCACCTGACCGGCCAGCTCACCTTGATGGCCTGGGTCAAAGAGACCGCCATCGGCCAGTATGCCAAGGTCATTTCCCGTCGCAGCGGGTATTATTTCTACTTTCTGGGGGTGGACAACGGTCATCCCTACGGCGGCATCGGTGACGATGTCACCTACACGGTTACGGGTAAATCCCTGCTCATGTCCCTCGACCGCTGGAATCATCTGGCCCTTGTCTACGATGATGCCGTCGACCGCATGTTCCTGCATTTCGACGGCACCGAGCGCATGACGACGGTGACGCAGAGCCTTCCGCCGACCGTCGGGGTGGACCTGTCCATCGGTGCCGATTCCGAGGGGTCCGCCGGCTATTTCACCGGGGATGTCGATGACGTGGCCGTTTACGACAGGGCCCTTACCGATGCGGAAATTCGTGGTCTCTTGGCCGGGCCTGCTCACCCCAACCGGGTGGTATCCTACGGATTCAATGGCACCGCCGACGACGGCGGGGGCGGTGGGCATGACGGCACGCTGGTCGGCGGGGCCTACACGGCGGACCGTTTCGGCCTGCCCAACGCCGCCTTGAGCGTGGATGGCAACGATCATGTCCGCGTGGCCGATCATCCCGACCTGCGCCTGACCGGCGGGCTGACCCTGGCCGCCTGGATCCGTGAGCGCTCGCCGGGGGCCCATGCCAAGATCATCTCACGGCGCGCCGGCAACTACTTCTACTTTTTGGGGGTGGATAACGGCCGGCCCTACGGCGGCATCGGCGACGGCGGCAGCTACACGGTGACGCGCAAATCCATCGCCATGATTCCGGACCAGTGGCATTTCGTGGCCTTTGTTTACGACGATGCCACCGACAGCATGCGCATCTACTTCGACGGAAGCCTGGACGAAACCGCCGTGGCCGTGAGCCTGCCCGTGCTGCCCGGTATCGACCTGACCATCGGTGCCGATAACGAGGGCAGCCAGCATTTCTTCACGGGATCGATCGACGGTGTGGCCATCTACGACCAGGCCCTGACGGTGGATCAGATCAGGGAGGATTATTAACGGGTCTTTGGTTTATGGTTTCTGGTCTGTGGTTGAGATTTGAATTTCAGGCCTTTGATTTTCGATTGTTTGAGATAGTTCATGAAGCCGGCAATCAGTTTTTTGGTTGAGGCGGCTATGGCTCTGATTGAATCGAATTGCGCTTTGGAGATGTACTTCTGGTCAAAGGCCACATAAAGCTGGGCTTCGACTTCGCCTGCAGAGCCCTTTGCAATGGCAGGAAATTGAGAAAATTCGGCAGAACCGCCCCGTTCGAAGCCTTCGGCAATATTTGACATCACGGATACGGCGACCCGCCGGACCTGATCACGAAGACCGAAATCTCTGGCAAATGTCCCCGAGCCTGTCAGGGCGTATACCGCCCGTGTCAATTCTCTGGCCTTCTGCCAAGCTTCGATATCCTCAAATTTTTTTAATGATGCCATTTGTTTCCCTGAATGCCGAACCGATAACCACAAACCAGAGACCACAAACCAGAGACCGACGTCCTTAGAATTTCCCAATCACATCATAAAGCGGCAAAAGAATCGACAGGACGATTAAACCGAAAACACCGCCCAGCATGATGATGGACATGGGTTCGATGGTGGCGATCATGGTCTGGACGGTCCGTTTGGCCTCCCGGTCGTAGTAGTTGCCCAACCGTTCGAAGCAGACATCCAGGGTGCCGGTGGTTTCGCCGTTGCGTATGGCGCCGAGCAGCAGCGGGGGGAAACCGCCGGCCCGGTCGAAGCCGTCCGAGATGGCGTCGCCCCGTTGAACTGCGTCAAATGCTTTTTTGAGCAGCATTTCCAGGTAGCGGTTGCCCAGAACGTTGGCCGAAAGGATCTCGAAGATCCCGTTGATGGACATGCCGGCCTGGTACATGGTGGCAAAGTTGTGGCTGAGCCGTGCCATGGCGATGTTCGAGATTACCCTGCCGACGACCGGCAGGTTGAGAAGGTGGCGGTGAAACAGCACCCCGCCTTTTTCGGTGAGTTGAAGGACGTAGACAGCAATGGCGGACAGCACCATCGCAGTGGTGATGACAGCCCACCAGTTTCTGAAGAATTGGCTCAGGTTCAGGATAAAGCGGGTCATGGTGGGCAGTTCGACACCCATCTGCACCAGCAGGCCGGCCAGCTGAGGCAGCACATACCCCACCCAGACGCCGATCACGGCCACGATGACGATGATCACGAACGAGGGGTAAATGGCCGCCCGCTTGACCGTCGAGCGGATCTCTTCCTTCCACTCCAGAAACGCGGAGAGATCCTTGAGACATTTGGGCAGTACACCGGTTTCCTCGCCCATGCGGATGATGGCCAGGTCGAGCTTGCCGAAGGCCTTGGGAAACTTGGACATGGCGGTGGTGAAGGTGTTGCCGTTTTCGATGGCGATGCGTATTTCGTCGACGATACGCCGCATCGGCCGTGAGGGCAGCCCGACGGCATTTTCCTCGAGTGCCGACAGCATGGGCAGGCCCAGCTCCAGGGTCTGGTAGAGCCGATGGTAAAACTCGATGATATCGCGTTGGCGGATGCGCTCCCCGAGGAGGCTTTTGCCCAGGAACCCGTCGGTGTGCAGCTGGCTGGATACCAGGGTGAGTTCCTTGTCCAGCAGCTTGCCTTCCAGTTCACTTTCGCTGGCGGCAATGGCGCTTCCTTTTAACAGGCGGCCGGCAGTGTCTATGGCCTGGTAAACAAATTTAGGCATCGGCCACCACCCGGTAGACTTCCTCGAAGGAGGTGAGGCCGGCGGACGCCTTTCTCAGGGCCTGCTTGAGCATCAGGCTGGTACCGGCTTTCACGGCCGCCTCTTCGATGGTGCTGTGTAGCGCGCCGGAGAAGATCAGGGCCTGGATCTCCCGGTCCACGCGGATGACTTCATAGATGCCTGTTCTGCCGCGGTAGCCGGCATGGTAGCAGGAGTCGCATCCAACCGGGACTACCAGACGCTCTGGCGGGGCAATGCCGTGCTGGTCGAACAATGCGATCTGTCGTTCGGTGGGCTCGGCGTGGTCGCAGCAGTTCGTGCAGATTTTGCGGACCAGGCGCTGGGCGATGACCAGGCTCAGGGATGAGGCCAAAATGCCCTTGCTCACCCCCAGGTCCAGCAGGCGGTTGATGGCTGACGCGGCGTCGTTGGTGTGCAGGGTGGAAAAAACCAGGTGACCGGTCATGGATGCCCGCAGGGCCAGGTCGGCCGTTTCCGTGTCCCGGATCTCGCCCACCAGGATGATGTCCGGGTCCTGGCGCATGGCCGACCGCAGGGCGTTACCGAAAGAGAGCCCCGCCTTGGGGTTGACGGCGGTCTGGCGAATGGTCGGGATGATGTACTCGATGGGATCCTCAACGGTCATCACGTTGATGTTGGGGCTGTTGACCGTCATCAGGGCCGAGTAGAGCGTCGTGGTCTTGCCTGAACCGGTGGGACCGGTGGCCACGACTAGGCCGTAGGGCCGCTTGATATGTGACAGGAAAAGATCGAAATCGGATTCTTCCAGGCCCAGGCGCCGCAGGTCGCCGACCACCTTGCTGTAGATCAGCAGCCGCATGACCGCGGTCTCCCCTAAATGGGTGGGGAAGGTGGAGACGCGGAGGTCGATTTCTCCGATTTCACCGGAATACTTAATGCGCCCGTCGTGGGGGATGTTGGGGTTGGAGATGTCCATGTCCGCCATGATCTTGAACCGGGTGAGCAGGCTCTTGTGAAAGCGGATGGGAAAGAGGAACTTCTGCTGCAGCACGCCGTCGATCCGGTAGTAGATGCGGGACAGCTTCACGTCGGGCACCACGTGGATGTCGCTGGCGCCCAGCACCAGTCCTTTTTCGATCAGCCGGTCCCCCAGCAGGACGATCTGGTTTTCTTCGAATTCGCCGTCGGTCACCGTGGCCCGCGTGATGCGGTCGATGTCGACGTCGATGGCCAGAGCCGTCTTGTAGTAAAGCTCGATGGCACCCGCCAGCCAGTCCTTGGAGGCGATGTAGGTTTCCACCCGGCAGCCGGTGATGCGGGCCAGTTTGTCCTTGGCGACCACGTCAAAAGGGTTGTTGGTGGCGGCCAGGATAGTGTCGTCCCGCTTCTGCAGCGGCATGATGCTGTGGGTGGTAACGAACTCCTGGGGGACCTGGGCGATCAGGCCGGGGTCCACCTTGATGGCATCCGTGTCGAGAAGCTTGGCGCCGCTTTGTACCGCCAGGCTCATCTGAAGCTGTTCCTGGGTGACCCAGTCCAGCCGCAGGAGCACGTCGCCCAGCATGATCCCGGTTTTTTTGGATTCCGTGAGGGCCATCTCTAGCTGATCCTGGTCGATGAACCCCAGGTCGATGAGAATATCGCCAATGCGTTTTGCCATCTTACTGCCCTGTTGCCGTTGATTGGGCGGTGTTGAGATACCGCCTGAGGGTCCGGATGCGCTTGTTAATGGTTTCCTTGTCGGTTGCAGACGGTTCGGACGGGATTCGCAGAACGGCCTCGTAATGGGCCACCGCCTGCGCATAAAAGCCCAGCGCATCGCAGGTTACCGCCAGGTTGAACTGAAGCCGGGGATCATCGGGTCGTTCTGTTTCGGCTTCGCGGTACAGGTCCAGGGCTTCGGGGAGCCGGTTCATCCCGGCAAAGGCCACGGCCCGGTGAAAACGAATTTCCCAGGGGGTTGCATCCGACAGCGCGGCTGCCCGGTCCAGGAAGTCCAGGGCCTTTTCCGGTGCGCCCATGCCGATTGCCGCCATGGCCAGGTTCAACAGCACGCCCTGGGGGCGGGGGGTTGACCGTTCCAGTCGTTCGAGAAGGGGTGCGGCCTGGATAAATTTTCCCTGCTGCATGTATGCGGCGGCCAGGTTCAGCATGGCGTCCGGGTGGCTTGAATGGGTCTTGAGGACCTGCCGGTAAAGGCGGGTGGCCTCGGATAGGCGGCCGTTGCGATGGTAGGCGCGGGCTTTTTTGTAAAACAGATCCTCCTCCGCCGGGTACGGGGCGTTTTTGCGTACCGCCGCGCCTGCCTTCAACTTGCCGGGGGTCTCGGATGCTTGACCGGCCGCGGGCGAGGGGGTTTGCCGAGATGCCACCGGCCGGCTTTTCTCACGTGGGTCGGTTTGAATCGGACCGGGTTCGAAGGCGCGGGAGAGGGTGTTCGGTTCCCGTTGAGACGGTTCGACAATCGCTTCAATTGACAACGCGGTCTCGGCGGCAGACGGGACAGCCGGTTTCTCATCGGCCGGTTGCAGCGCAGCAGCGGTCTCGCCAGTGCGGATGCCCGGCATGTCGCCGCTGACCGCCGGCGACGGTGGCGCCGGGTTCACCTCGGCCGTGGCCAGGCGATTTCCCTCGGGTGGATCCTCGGATACCACGGTTTCCGTCTGACGGTCTGCCGATGCCGGCTGGGGCTCGCCAGCGGACCGATGCTGGACGTCGGACGTCGTCTCAATGGGATGGTTCGCCAGCGGTAAGGATCGTCCAGTCTGGGGCGTCATCACCAGCAGGGTGTTGCCCGTGCCGGACTGCATCAGGTAATTTCCGTAAAAGACCCCGATGGTCAGCAGGATCAATCCTGCCAGAACGACGAGCCAGCGCCTGGTTATCCGAGGCTGGCCGGATACCTCGATAAAGCCCTTGGCAACGGGGCTTCCCGTGGCCGCATGCTTTTTTTTCCTCAGGGCGTCGTTCATCAGGCTCATGCAAATGACTCCGGTTTTACGCTACCAGACGGTCACCCGGACTAGCGGGTAACCACCTGGGCCAGGATCTGACCGCTGCTGTTTATCCGTTTGGCAGTCACGGCTGCGTCTTCAACCGATACAAAAAGACCGGTATAGATTTTATTATCGCCCGCAAGGCCCGTTTCCATTAGGCTGTCATAGCCGATTTCTGAAATAAATCCAAGAATTTCGGCCTCCGTCAGGTCCGGCCGCCCCGGCAGCACCCGGACCGTCCAGGGTGCATGGATGACCCGGGCCTCCTTTAACTGGTGCGCGTCCCTGTATCGGACGGCCTGGTTCCGGCTTTCGAACTTGCCGGCGAGGATCCGGTACCACTGCCCGCCCTCCACTGCCTGCCAGTGAGCGGGTATGGCTTTCCGGCGGTATTGGGCCACGCTGCGCCTGGCGCGCGCCACTGTGCGGAATGATCCCAACTGGAGCGCATAGGTGGCGGGTGAGGGGGGTTGGGGCAAGACCCGTTTCTTTTCAACTGGAACAGGCGGACTGGCGCCGCCCGTCGTACAGGTGGTAACCGCGGTTATTTCACCTGCTGCCGCCTCACCGGCTGTCGGTTCGATTGGCGAGGGGGCAAGGCAAACCCCGCCGGAATCAGGCAGCTGTGATATCGGCGCCAGCCCCGTGGTCTCCTCGATTGCCGCGGGGAGGAGCTGGGCCGGTGTAGCCGGGGTACGGTCGTCGGGGCGAAGGGCCCAAACCACGGCGGCAAAGAGCACCAGCAGCAGCATGGCGGCTGCCGGCAACCCGTAGCGCAGAATGGGGCCGCCGTTTCGGGCCCCGCGAATATCCAGGTCCGGCAGCTCGGCCAGGGCCCGGTTCACATGGGCAGGGCCGAGGACCGGTGCATCGCTGACGTAGCCGGCGGTGAGGGTGAAATCGCAGATCTTGTTGATCAGCCGCGGGATTCCGCCGGACCGTTTATGGATCAATTGCGTGGCGGCATGGGAAAAACACACCTGGCCCGTGTTGCCGGCCACGAAGAGCCGCCGGGAGATGTACGCGCCGGTCTCCTGAACGGTCAGCGGGTTGAGGCGGCAATGCACGGCGATGCGCTGCTTCAACTGCCGCAGCCGATCGTTGGCCAGCATGTCCAGCAGTTCCGGCTGGCCGGACAGGACCACCTGGATGAGTTTACGCTTGTCCGACTCCAGGTTGGACAGCAGGCGCAGGTCTTCCAGGGTCTCGGGTGTCATGGTCTGGGCATCGTCGATGATCACCACAAAGGGACGGTTCGTACTGTCGGCCAGCAGGCGCTGGTTGAGCTGGTCGATGAGCGCTTTTTTGGTGGCCTGCGGCGGCGGGGTTGTACCCAGGTCCTCTAGGATGCTGGCCAGCAGTTCATGGCCGGAAAGCGACGGATTAATCACGTAGACGGTTTCGGCGTCGAGGCTCAGCCGATCGAGCAGCGCCCGGCACAAGGTGGTTTTACCGGTGCCCACCTCCCCGGTGAGCAGGACGAAGCCCATGCGCCCGTCGATGGCGTAGCCGATCTTGTCGAGCACCTGCTGGTGGCAACTGGCCGAGAAGAGAAACTCCGGGTCCGGGGTGATGGCAAAGGGGGCTTCGCTGAGCTGGTAATGCTCCAGGTAGACCCGATCCGGCGGCGTGTCCTCCGGGTCGGTGAAGACAAGTTTGAACATGGGTTCCGACATCGGAATCCTCTGGGTTGCGGGTCCGGCGCAAGGGGGCGATCAGGGAAAATAGCGCCTGATCGTTTCCGGGCTTCTCCACCAGTTATCGGTCTGGATGGTGAGTTCTTTAATTTGTTTTTCAACATCCTGACGAAGGGCTTCGAAAGCGTCGGAATCGGGCCTGCGGGGAACATGGATGGGCGGGGTGAAACGGAGGAATACCCGGGAGAAGGGTTTGGGAACCATGAAGCGGTCCCAGCTGTTGAATACCCACGCCGATCGGCAGAGGCGATCACCGGCAGGATAGGTGCGCCGGAGAACTGGGCGATGGTGATCAGGCCGGGTTTGACCACCTCGAAAGGCCCCTGGGGGCCGTCGACGATGTGCCCGACGCGATATCCCCGGTTGGTCAAAGACCGGAGTTCTTTGAGGGCGTGGACGCCGCCTCTCGTAGACGACCCCCGCACCGACCGCCATCCCAGGATATCCACCATCCGGGCGATCATCTCCCCGTCCCGGCTCTGGCTGATCATGATGGCGATGGCCTTCCGAGTGGCAAAGAAGGTGATGCCCGGGAAAAACCGTTGGTGCCATGAGGCGTAGACCACGGTGCCGTGGGCATCGAGCGCACCCTGTTCGTGGTGCGTGTCCACCAGCCGGTAGCGGTAGGTGCGGGAGATGAGTTTGACCAGCACCAGACCGGCCCGGGGAAAGAGTTGGCGGTAACAGAAATCCTTGAGGGTGTCTTTGAATCTCATGGAGTTGTCGGTCAAACAAGGGTACAGATAAAAATTGGCAGGCCAGGAGGGATTCGAACCCCCAACACCCGGATTTGGAGTCCGGTGCTCTACCAATTCGAGCTACTGGCCTGCAAGGTGGTCGGGGGCATTTTATACAACAGAATATCAAAAAAGTCTGCAAAAAATAACTCGGCGGCGACCCTTCCATATGTGCGGCCAGTCCGCTTCAATATTGATGACGTCGTAAAAAGCTTTTGCAGGCACTGCATAGCCATATATCCGAAAGGACACGGGATGATGTAGGAGCGGCTTCCAGCCGCGATAATGCCATGTGATCACAGTTGGAAGCCGCTCCTGTGAAAAATGGGCCTTTATTTCATTTCATAAAAAGCGCTGCACGACTGACCCGGACGTGGGGACGCGCTATCTGTTCAAACCCGACCTGTCTGCACAATTTCACTTCTTCATCGAACAGTTTCCGGGAGGTATGAATTTTCGGCTCGACCAGCAGATAGGTTCCGCCGTCCTTTAAAAATGAATACCAGGCCTCCAAAAAGGCTGCTTTGTCTTCGACTTCGTGCAGCATCCAAAACGTGAGGATGAAATCCAGCGGTCCGTCGATATATTTTTTTTCACTGCCCGCCAGCACGGTCTGGATTCGCTGCCCGGTATCGTGTTTTCGGGCGCGCCTATTCAACACATCGAGCATCTGCTGCTGCAAGTCCACGGCGTATACGTTGCCCGAAGCGCCCACATAGTGGGCCATGGCGATTGAGAAATATCCCATTCCACAGCCGATATCCGCCACACGATCGCCTTCAGACAGGTAGGGTTTCAAAATGACATGCGTATCGTGAAACCACCTGCGCAGCCTGTGGTCCCACGAGTAGGCCATCCACCATGGGCAGGTGTGTTCTTCGAACAACAGAAATTTTTTAATCCAACTCATCCTGGCACCTTTGCTGGCGGCACTGACGAGAATGCGCCTTGCGTGCTGTTATGTAGAAGCTTATAGTAGATAGTGCCCGGTGAAACCTTAAAAGGGTGTTGATAAACGTCGTGAGCGCAGGCAAGACAAGGCAAAACTCGGCGAAAAAGCGGAGTTGATGGGTGATCAATGAGCACGTTGAGCCGAATTTTAACACGGTATGGCCAAGCGCAATAGTTTCTCGACATCCTGTACATTGATTCTATGATTTCATAAATTTATTCGTCATGTCAATCGGTTGGACAGGCGACACGCAAACCCCTATACAAAGGAAAACGAACAATGCTGAGAAGGAAACCATACGTGGAGCAACACAAGGCAACTGCCGAAAATCAGTTGGCGGTGCACGAGGAAACGCTGAAATCAATGGGGATGAACGAGACGCAGATAAAACGGGATTCACGGGTCAGGCATATCAAGGGAAAAATCCGTCAGGCAAAGCAGCAGCTGAAAGGTCTCGCCGAGCTGGAGTCACAGATCGCCCGTATGGCCGAAATCAAGCTCGAAAAACAAGCGCGCAAGAAAGAGAGTCAACCCAAAAAACAGCGTGCCCCTGAACCCGAAATTAAAAAATCCAAGAAGGGTAAGTAGAGGGGACGCCCTTAACTTATAAACTTGACGGCTACAGATCGACCTGATACTGAACCCTGCATGCCTCGCCAATCACGCATAGACTGCCCCGGCGCTTTGCATCATATCATTGCCCGCGGAATCGAACGCCGAAAAATTTTCAATGACGACCAGGACCGCGGATCCTTCATTGATCGGTTGGGAACCATCCTGGAACAGACTGAGACCGAATGCTACGCTTGGGCCCTGATTCCCAATCACTTCCATTTGTTGCTGCGCACAGGCAGCGTTCCCGTTGCCACGGTGATGCGCCGACTGCTGACCGGTCATGCGGTCAGTTTCAATCGCCGGCACCGACGAAGCGGGCACCTGTTTCAGAACCGCTACAAATCCATCCTTTGCCAGGAAGACGCTTACATGATGGAGTTGGTGCGCTATATCAACCTGAATCCCTTAAGGGCAAAACTCGTTGCCGACATGAGTGCATTGGACAAGTACCCGTATTGCGGCCACGCTGTGGTTATGGGTTTTTACGATCAAGCTTGGCAAAACTCACACGTGGTGCTGCGGAATTTTGGGAAAAAGGCCGGCGCTGCGCGCAAACGCTACCGGTCATTTGTTGAAAAAGGCATCAAATATGGAAAACGAAACGATTTGACCGGCGGTGGATTGATCAGAAGTGCTGGCGGCTGGACCGCGGTGACGTCCCTGAGATCCGCCGATGCGCACGAAAAGAGCGATGAGCGGATCCTGGGCGATGGTGCATTTGTCGAACGGATTCTTTCAGAAAGCCAGGAGGCCTTGGATCGACGCTATTTTCTAATAGCCGAAGGGGTGACCGTATCTGATGTGGCCGATCATGTCGCGCAGGTACTTGGTATCACCTCGGAGCAGGTCTGGCAGCCCGGCAAGTTCAAACAGCAGGTTATTGCCCGAAGCCTGCTGTGTTATTGGTCTGTGCATGAACTGGGGGAGAGCATGACCGCCCTGGGCAAGCGTTTGGGCATCTCCACAGCTGCAGTCAGTAAATCCGTGCGACGGGGCGGCCAAATAGCGGACGCGGAGGAACTGAAGTTCAGAAATTAAGGGCGTCCCCATACCTCACATACCTCATACCTCCCATACATGTCGATGCAGAAAAAACCTCCTTTTCTGATTTCCATAATAGGATTCAGCTTCCATGACAAAAATCTCTCATACGTTTACCCGCTGGTACGGCAAAACCTTTTTAGACCGTCCTGTTGCTGTTCTTTTTTGTTTAATCGTTATCATCGCTGTATTGGGATATAACGCCAAGGACTTCCGGATTGACGCATCGGCGGATGCCCTTTTACTTGAAAATGACAAGGACTTACGCTACGCCCGCCAGGTCAGCGAACGGTATGGCGTGTATAATTTTTTGCTTATTTCCTATGCACCCAAAAATGATGACCTGCTTGAGCAGAATAACCTTGAAACAATAGGCCGTTTGCGAAAGGACCTTGCCGAACTGGATTGGGTGGATTCGGTTCTCACCATACTGGATGTTCCCCTGCTGGAAAGCCCGCCCGTTTCTTATGAGGACATCTCCAATGATCTTCCTAACCTGAAATCACCCACCATTGATAAAAACCTGGCCCGAATCGAACTGAAGGAAAGTCCTTTCTATCGGGATTTATTGGTCAGTCCAGATCTGCGTACCACGGCCCTTGTCGTCAATCTGAAATCCGACCCGATTTATAACGATTTAATTGCCAGGCGAAATGGCTATTTGGATCAAAAGAGCCAGAATCGTTTATCTCAAGAAGACGCCGCTCATCTCAACGCCGTTATAGATGAAATCCGTACCCGCCAAATCCAGATGAATGACATCCAGCATAAAAACATTGCAGCGATTCGGGCGATCATGGATCGTTACCGCCCGCAGGCCCAACTCTTTTTGGGCGGCATCAGCATGATCGCAGACGATATGATCACTTATATAAAAAATGACCTTAAAATGTTCGGAGTGGGGGTATTTTTACTTCTTGTTTTCATGCTGGGAATCATCTTTAAAAACTTTCGCTGGATTGTGATGCCCATGCTCTGTTGCTTCCTGTCCGTCATTTGCATGATGGGCGTTTTGGGCCTTTTCGACTGGGATGTGACGGTGATTTCCTCCAACTTTGTGTCCCTGCAGCTTATTATCACCCTATCCATTGTGGTTCATCTTGTGGTGCGATATCGCGAGTTTCAACGAACGCTTCCCCAGGCAGACCATCGCACACTTATCAAAGAGACCATCCGCACCAAGTTCGTCCCATGCCTTTATGCGGCGCTAACCACCATTGCCGGCTTCTGCTCCCTGTTGCTATGCGACATCAAGCCCGTCATTCATTTCGGATGGATGATGAGCATCGGTATTATAGTATCCCTGGGCCTGACGTTTTTATTGTTTCCCTCCGGCCTCATGCTACTCAAGCGGCCAGATCCGCCAACGGAACCCAAATATTTCAGATTTTCCCTAACCGGTTTTTTAGCTCGGTTCACCGAATCCCATGGGAAGACGATTTTAATTGTCACCGGCATTTGTTCGGTTTTAGCCGTGATGGGCATCTACCGTCTACAAGTGGAAAACAGCTTTATCGATTATTTTAAAAAATCCACCGAAATCTATCAGGGCATGGCGGCCATTGATCAACAACTGGGCGGCACCACCCCGTTGGATGTAATCATCCAATTCGAATCCATTGACCTGGAAGCTGAATTCGCTAAGGAAGATGAGGAATTTTTCGACCCTTTTGACGATGCCACCCAAGAGGAAGATTACAATAAATACTGGTTCATGGATGATCGCATGGAAATGGTTGAGAAAGTTCATGATTATCTCGATGAGCTTCCAGAGACAGGCAAGGTGCTCTCTTTGGGAACGTTGCTGAAGATCGGGCGCAGACTCAACGATGGCCAGTCATTGGATAGCATCGAAATGGCGGTGCTTTACACCAAGGTGCCCGACGAGTACAAAGACCTTATATTGTTTCCGTTTGTTTCCTTTGAGAACAGTGAAGCTCGCTTTGCCCTACGAATAATTGACTCGATGAAATCGTTAAAGCGCAACGACTTACTCAAGAAAATAGATCATGATCTTGTTCACCAATTAAAAATAGAAAAGGACAAGGTGAAACTGTCAGGAACCATGGTGTTGTATAACAATATGCTGCAAAGCCTCTTCGCATCCCAAATCAAAACCTTGGGTTTTGTGGCGCTGGCATTGCTGGTGATGTTTCTTTTACTTTTTCGTTCGATAAAAGTGGCCTTGATCGCGCTTTTCCCTAATCTTTTTTCAGCCGGCGCAGTTTTGGGCGTGATGGGGTGGTTGAACATTCCTTTGGACATGATGACTATTACCATTGCGGCCATCAGCATCGGTATTGCCGTGGACGACACCATTCATTATATTTACAGGTTCCGGAAGGAGATTATAACCGATGGTGATTACTATAAAACCCTCCACCGCTGTCATAACACCATCGGCCATGCCATGTATTACACCTCTGTGACTATCATTATCGGCTTTTCGATTTTGGTTCTCTCCAACTTCTGGCCCACTATTTACTTCGGGCTATTTACCAGCATGGCTATGTTGATCGCCCTCATTGCCGCTCTGACCTTGCTGCCGCAGCTTCTGGTTTTATTTAAACCATTTGGCCCGGATACCAGAAGCAGTGCTGAAATGGACATGGGCTAAGATAACCCTTAAGGATAAAGAGGATCCGGGGTCGCAGTAACATACCGTAACTTTGCAAAAAGAGGCAAAAACGGTCCTGTATGAAGACCTTAATCGGAACAGGAGTCGGAAGGAAGATCCCCGTCCTCGGAAGCGGCTACAATGGCCTTCATGCCACTGCGGGGTTGGGCATCTGAGTGAAGCTCCAAGGATGCAGGTCGGTCCAACCGATGCTTACGAATTATTTTCGATGATCGAGTCGGTCACCGCAATCGGCGTGTCGCTGTGCATGGATATGCCGTCGTAAGCCGGGTACCAGGAGCCACCGATATTGTTCGTTATTGTGGAATCATCGATGATGATATCGCCCGTGTGGTCATTGGAAACAAAGAAGATGGCCGAGCCGAGCTCATTGACGTCGTTGTATTGGATGCGCGATCCGAGAACGGTCAGCGTCATCGTGTTGCCGTCATTATAGATGGCGCCGCCGCTGCCGCCACCCGGCGTACCGGATTGTGCCGGATTGGCGCCGTATCCAACGGCGCTGTTGTGGGAAAACAGGCTGTTGATGATGGTCCATGAGACACCGATGCTGCTGATGGCGCCACCGTTTGATCCAAGGTTTCCGTATCCTTCGGCACCGCCGAACGTGCTATTGACGATGTAGACGGGCAGGCCGTCGTATTGGCTGAACACCCGGATGGCCCCGCCGCCTACATCTGGGCCTTCATCGGCGCAGACATTGTTGAAAAAGCGGCAGTTGACGGCTTTGAATCGTCCCCCGCGCACCCATATGGCCCCGCCGCCGTCATATTCGGTTTCAGCGGTGGAATTGCCATTGGCAAAGGTGATGTTTTGCACTGTCAATCGCGGATGATCCTGGTTCTGGCAATGCGGGGTGGTCCAGACCTGATCCTGATCGCAGGTGTTCATGTACAAAATGCGGTTTAGTCCCCCCCCGCTGAGCGAAACCAGGCCGCCGCCATCGATGACGATGTCGGGGTCGGCATCGTTGAACACTTTGGCCGGTCCTGGGAGCGTTATCATGATTGGATCAGGACCGCAGTCGAATACAATGGTTCCCCCCAGGGCGACGGCATCGATAAAGGCTTCTGCGCTGCAGCTCTCCGGCGTGCCGTTGCCGACAATCTGATCGGGGGATGTTACATCTCTGAGGTCCGCCTCGGCTGGTATCGATGCGGTACCGGCCGGATTGCCGGCAGGTGGGCCACCGTCCGGATTGACGGTCGGGAAATGGCTGGTCTGACCGGAAGGCGCCTCCGTTCCTCCGCCGCCGGAGCCGCAGCCGGATATTAGAATTAAAATTGCTGCCATGCATAACGTGCAGAGTGGATGCAGGGTCCATCGTCTCAAAATGTTCTCCCTTGTGGATGGTCGTCGTCAGGCGGTGCTTTCTGGTCCCAATACTCAGCAAACAACAGGCCAAGGTGAACCGAAAATGCCAACGGGCGGAATTTTTTAAGTCTCATAGTGTTTAGGACCTACCCTGTAACGGAACAAAGAGAGAAAAAGACGTCAGGACAGATAACCCCAACGTTGCAAAAGCCGGAGGGATTAAGAGCCAAGGCGCCAAGGGTGCAGCCGTAGTAATTTACTGCAATCCCCTGGCAACGCCGGATCTGGATTCCTCCGGCTTTCCTGCAAGGGTACAAACATTCGAAAATTATTGTTTTTTCTGGAGTTCACATTTGGTGAATTTTGTGCGTGCAAAAACAGTCATTTTTTATCGAAGTTCCCAAAACTCAAAGCTGGGAGATGGGGGCACCCAATAAAGGACTGTTCAATTAACAAAACATCTTTCAATGCACATTGATAGAAAAATAAAAGATAAGCGTCATTAAATGGCAAAATGCTTTGTTGGTATTGACATCCAAATGCGTCGAAACTGCTGTTATGCTGTCCTCGACGAAACCGGGACTTTGACCAAATCGGGCTGGTTTCCCAGTGCTGAAGCCGATGCTGTTGACTTGGTGAAACAATTATCAGGAAAAGGTCAGGTTATCGTCGGAATCGACGCTCCCCGTATGCCGCTGGTTTCCAGACGGAGGTGGTATTGGAACAAGAACAAGCGGCGATGGGACAAACGAGGCTCTCAAAGAGGTTATGGCCGGCACTGTGAAGTTGTAATCAGCGCACACCGCATCGCCAATCCCCAATGGACGCCGCCGGAAGCCGAAGCACCTGAATGGATGCAGTTGGGTTTCAGCTTTTTCAAGGCCCTCGAAGGTCTTGCGATAGTCCATGAGGTGTTTCCCACCGCTTCCTATACATTGCTTCAGGACAATACTAATGTCCGCATAGACGCTGATTTTTCTGCCTGTTCGCCCGGTCCCAAGGATATGCTGGATGCCTGGGTGGCAGCAGCCACGGTGAGGGAGTTTGTCGAGGGTCGTGGTGCTGAGGTGGGTGGCGGGGATGGTTTGGGAACGATTATCCTGCCCCGCGCATTGCCGGAACCTGTTATTGCGGAGGTACTAATTTGGCCGGCAGCGGTCTGACTCCGACAAA
>RCNC010000171.1_pt1 | contig 36799 bp, 34 predicted proteins | sample 2041301 | NCBI WGS metagenome assembly RCNC01 (sample SAMN09708231, study PRJNA481090) | Marine sediment metagenome, whole genome shotgun sequencing project. | biome: marine sediment; feature: ocean; material: sediment; isolation source: Sewage treatment plant 13A marine sediment (STP13A) ... | reverse complement strand
TCACCATGGTGGATGCAATGCTGGGATAATAAGAAAACAATAAATCCGACTCAAACGAGGAAATTTCATATAATGGGAGAAGAATTCAATCCAAAAATAGTTGTATTTGCCTGTAACTGGTGCGCGTATTCGGCAGCCGACCTTGCAGGCGTAAGCCGGTTGCAATATCCGTCGAATCTTCGAATAATACGGGTCATGTGTTCAGGACGGGTAAATCCCAATTTTATACTCGAAGCGTTTCAAAAAGGTGCCGACGGTGTGCTGGTGGCCGGCTGACACATCGGCGACTGTCATTACCTGGATGGTAATGTAAAGGCCGAAAAGATGTTTAACATGACACGTGAACTGGCTAACATTCTCGGCATTGATCTTGAAAGGCTGAGCCTGGAATGGATTTCCTCGGCCGAAGGCACACGTTTTGCCGAGGTTGCCAGAGAATTTACGGAAAATATCATATCCCTCGGACCGTCTAAACTAAAACAAGCGGCCTGATTCCGGCCGGATGCATAGAGGCATTTAAATGACTGCAATATCTGAACTGATTGAAACCACAAAGACATACTACTGTCTGGATTGTGGGGTATGTACAGCGAGCTGCCCTGTTTCTAAAGTTTTTCCCGATTTTTCACCTAGGCAGATTATCGAAAGATCCCTCTATGAACTGGAGGAACCTTCTGACGATACCATCTGGAGCTGCCTGACCTGTGCTCAGTGCAGTGTTCGCTGCCCTGCAGACATCAATTTTCCTGAATTTATTCGTCTCATACGAGGTGAAGCCATTTCTTCCGGCTTTGACGGACAGGTTACACACAACGGAATGCTTCAAACAATTTCGGCCATACAAACCGGAAATATTCAGCAAAACCGTAAATTCTGGATAGAAGATGGAAAAATCAGTGAAACAGGCGATATTTTCTTTTTTGTAGGATGCAGGCCGTTTTTTGACGTCATTTTTAGAGATGTTGATGCCGGCTCAATTAAAGGGTCGCAGAATATTTTGAAGATTTTAAACACCTGCGGCGTGGAGCCGGTGGTAAGTAATGATGAAAGATGCTGCGGGCATGATGCCCTATGGAACGGCAACGAGGAAAAGTTCAAGCAGTTGGCTCAAATAAACATCGATGTAATACGGGCTTCCGGAGCAAAGCAGGTGGTTTTCAGCTGCCCTGAAGGATATGACACCTTTAAGAATGTTTATCCCAAATATTTTGGCGAACTCGGTTTTGAACCGATTCATATCCTCGATTTACTTGCAGACAAGATAGACGAAGGAACTCTTAAGTTTAAGGAATCTAAGGGCACCGTGACCTACCATGACCCTTGCAGGCTGGGAAGACTCGCGGGAATCTATGACGCTCCGCGCAAGCTTATTGAGGCTATCCCCGGTCTGGAGCTAAAAGAGATGCCACGATCTCGTGAAAACGGCGTGTGTTGCGGAACAACCGGCTGGAAAAATTGCACAAGCATTTCCGCACAGATCAGGATGGATCGTCTTGCCGAAGCGAAGAACACCGGAGCGGATAAACTTGTTACGGCATGCCCCAAATGTCAGATTCATTTCCGGTGCACCAAATCGGCCTTTGACCTGGACATGGAAATCACGGATTTGTATGATCTTGTAGCCGATCAATTAGAATAAGACCAGTGGAGGAAACATACTGTGAATAAGGATATACTTGTTATTGGTGGAGGAATTGCCGGAATGCAGTCATCACTGGACCTTGCCGACATGGGCGTCAAAGTCCACCTGGTGGAAAAACTGCCCAGCATCGGCGGAAAGATGGCCCAGCTGGACAAGACCTTTCCCACCAATGACTGTGCCATCTGAATCCTTTCGCCGAAAATGCTGGATGTCGGTCGACATCCCAATATTTCGCTTTTGGCCTACAGTGAGATTGAAAAAGTAGAAGGTCATGAAGGTGATTTTACGGTTACGGTTCGTCGAAAAAAACGCTATGTGGATGAAGCCAAGTGCACAGGTTGCGGAGCATGTGCTGAAAAATGTCCGACATCCGTTCCTGATGCCTTTAACACGGGTTTGGGAACCCGCAGAGCTATTTACAGCTTATTTGCTCAGGGCATACCATCGACCCATACCATTGATCCTGATTACTGCCGTCAGCTAAACGGTAAGAAATGCGGTATTTGCCAGAAAACATGCCAGGCTGACGCCATCGACTTTGATCAGGAAGACAAAATCCTGGAACTTAATGTTGCGGGTATTATCATTGCCGCGGGTTACGATGTTTTCGATCCGTCACAAATCCCGGAATACCGATACAGGGAGCTTCCGAATGTGGTTACTGCTCTTGAGTTCGAAAGGCTCTTGAGCGCAAGCGGACCTACAGACGGCCACCTGGATCGCCCATCAGACCGCGCAGTTGAAGCAAAGATCGAAGTTTTAGAAAAGAAGGCCGGAAAATCCAAACGGATGCTTGAGAAATTTGAAAAGAAATTAGATGAATCTTCTGAGCAGTTTTATGAAAAATATCAAGAAGGTGAGTATCAAGACGATAAGGATCGTCAGAAGTGGGCAGATAAATATGAAGCATATCTGTCCATTATGGAACCCCTTGAAGCCCTGAAAAAAAAGGCCGAAAGCTTCACAACGGCAAAACGGCTGGCATTTATCCAGTGCGTAGGCTCCCGTGACTTTCGGTTCTATCCGTTCTGTTCGGGATACTGCTGTATGCACTCAATCAAGGAGGCGATTATTGCCCACGAACACGGACCTGAAACCACGTCATCTATATTCGGCATGGATATACGGGCTATCGGTAAAGGATTTGAAGAATACAAGATAAGAGGGGGAAATAACTCAAATATTACTTATGTTCGCGGACGGGTCGGCGAGATCTCGCAGGGTCCAAATAATAATCCTGTGGTAACTTACGAAGACACACATGAAAGGCTGGTAAAAAGTCAGGAATTCGACATGGTAATCCTGGCCACTGCATGTGAACCGACCAGCGGGATTGTTGAACTGGCAAAGATCCTCGATGTTGAGCTGGACAAGTACAACTTCATAAAGACCAGTCCTTTCTCTCCGGTTGACACAAACATACCGGGTATATTTGCCTGCGGCTGCGTTGGTGCACCTATGGATGTCCCGGAATCCGTTGCCCAGGCCTCGAGCGCTGCTGAACGAGCAGCAGAAATTGCTATTCAACTGCAATCAGAAAAGGAGAAAGTAGTTGCCTGAAAATAAAGACAATGATGTCAGAATTGGTGTTTTTATTTGCCATTGCGGCTCGAATATTGCCGGTTACCTGGAAATGGAGGCGCTGTCTGATTATGCCGAAACCCTTCCCAACGTGACTTTTGTGCAGAGAAATCTTTACACATGTTCCGAAGGCGGCATTAACGAGATCAAAAAAGCAATTAAAAAAGAAAATCTCACTCGCGTTGTGGTTGCTTCCTGCACCCCGAGAACCCACGGACCTCTTTTCATGAGTTCGTGCGGTGAAGCCGGTTTGAACCCTTACCTTTTTGAGATGGTTAATATTCGCGATCAATGTTCCTGGGTTCATATGCAACTAAAAGAAGATGGCACATCCAAGGCCAAGGACCTGATACGTATGGGTGTGGCAAAGGCCGCACTGCTTCAACCCCAGGAACCGATTATGTCCGACGTCCAGCAAAGAGCGCTGGTAATCGGCGGGGGAATTGCCGGAATGACCACCTCCATTGCCCTTGCAAATCGAGGATATGAAGTAGTTCTGGTTGAAAAGCAGGAAGCTCTTGGTGGCATGCTTAACCGATTGAACAAGCTGGGACCTGTTATGACGGATGCAGGCAGCATGGTTGAGGAATTAACAGAAAAAATTACTCAACATTCAAAGATCACTGTATTTACCAATTCGCAGGCAACCGAGGTTCAGGGATTTATCGGCAAATTTAAAGTCGATATTGAGACCAAATCTAAGACGAGGAATATTGATATCGGTGTTATCATTGTTGCCACAGGGGGTCGCGTATTTGTCCCGGAAGGTCTTTATTGTTACGACGGACAGCGGGTGATCACCCAGCTTGAGATGGAACAGCTTCTTAAAAAAGGGCTGGATTCAAACATAAAGAGCGTTGTTATGATTCAATGCGTCGGCAGCCGCAACAAAGAAAGACCCTACTGCTCAAGAATTTGCTGCCAGACAGCAGTCAAGAACGCCATGCTGATCAAGGAGCAAAATCCGGACGCCAGGGTTTCGATTCTGTATCGTGACATGCAGATGTACGGCGTCGAAAATGAGGAGATGTTTCGCGATTCCAAGGCTAAGGGAATCAGGTACATGAACTACGATCCTGAAAAGCCTCCGGAAGTAAATTCCGATCAGGTCAGTGTTTATCACTCCCTGCTTGGTCAGGAATTAACCCTGCCGGCAGATCTTGTGGTCCTTTCCACTCCTCTGGTAGCACAGGAAGATGCTGTTGTCACTTCTCAGCTTCTCAGGGTCCCAGCTGATGAAAACGGGTTTTTTATGGAAGGACATGTCAAGCTAAAACCTCTCGATTTTGCTACAGACGGAGTTTATCTTTGCGGTAGTGCGCGTTTTCCGGCAAATATCCGTGAGGCTGTAGCACAGGGCCTGGGTGCTGCATCCAGGGCTTCCATCCCGCTTTCCAAGGGGTCGGTCGTAGTGGACCCGATTATTTCCGTGCTGGCTAATGAAGAAGCTTGCCGGGGCTGTGGCCTGTGCGTTGCCCTTTGTCCCTACAGCGCTCTTGAGATTCAGAATACTGAAAAAGGAAGAAAGGTTCACGTGATTGACGTTGCATGCAAGGGGTGTGGAGTATGCGCTGCCACATGCTATCAACACGCATTGTCAATTAATTCTTTTACTGATCAGCAGCTCGAAGCCCAGATCGATGCGTTTTTGGAAGTTAATTGATAGATATTTATTTAGCGCTTTGAAAAAATAAAACCTCACTGATTTAAGTAAGCATTATCTGAACATCGAATTAATAAGGGTTGTTCTTTATATTTTACTTCGACATTCATAATTCTTTGTTCGATATTCTGCGGTTCAAAAAACGTTATTGAAGTTGAATTTCAATATAGGGAGGTATCCATTGGCCGATTTTGTTCCCAAAATTCTCGTGTTTTGCTGTACGTGGTGAGGATACTCCGCTGCTGATTTAGCTGGAGTTTCCAGACTACAATATAGCCCTGAAATCAAAACTGTTCGTATTATGTGCACCGGTCGGGTTGATCCGGCCATCGTGGCCAGGGCATTTAAGAAAGGACTCGATGGTCTCATGGTGGTGGGCTGCTACTTCGGAGACTGCCATTATATTAGCGGTAATTTCCAGGCTCAAGCAAAAATGGAAATGACTCGAAAACTTTTTAAACATGTTGGTGTTAATGAGGACCGTCTTGCTTTCAGGCAGTGCTCTTCAGGCGAAGCTTCGGTTTTTGTCGAACTGGTTACTGAATTTGATGAGAAGATACGAAGCCTCGGGCCCATAGGCGGTGGCGGGGATTCCTTGAAAGCTCCGGAGATCTTTCAAAAACTGGAAGCAGCGCAGGCCGTGCTTGCCGGTGAAAAGATACGCTGGATTATCGGCAAAAAAACTGAATTTCTCGAATCCGGCAACAAGTACGGCGAAATTTTTACTGAACACGAGTTTAGTCGGGCCCTGGATATGATCATAGTGGAAGAAACCGATGTGCAGGAAATCCTTATGAAACTAAAAGATGGTGCTCAGTCCGTTAAAAATCTGGCTACGGCTTTGTCCATTCCTTCAGAAAGGGTTTTTAAATATATTACTGCCCTTTGTCGAAAAGAAATAGTCAAAATGGAAAAGGTGTCCGAGCGAACTCCATTATACCAGTTAATTCCTCAAGAGGTGTAACATAGTGAAAGAAAAAAATGTTTTGATTGTGGGTGGAGGTCCTGAAAGCGTACGAGCTGCTCTTGAGCAGGCTGAAAAAGGGATGCAGGCAACCATTATTGAAAAATTCCCCACACTTGGCGCTGAAAGAATTCCTAAGGACCGGCTTATCAAACCTGATGAGGCCTTTGTAAACTTAGACCTCGATAAGGCTCGTAATCACTCAAACATCAAGATACTTACATTTTCTGATATTAAAAAGATCAGCCGGGAAAACGGAATAATTAAGGCTAAAATTTTAAAGAAGGGTGTCCTGGTCGACAACAGCAAGTGCAACGACTGCAAAGCCTGTATAAAGGTCTGCCCTGTAAATATGGCGGATGACTTTAACGAAGGTATCGGTTTCCGCACAGCTGTGGATTACTTAAATGCAGGAACGGGCGAATACAATATATATAAAGAAGATATGCCGGTCTGCCAGGAAGCATGCCCGGTAAACCTGGATATACGTAAATACATCGCTTTTATTGCAGACGGTAAGCATCTTGAATCTCTGGCCAAGATAAGGGAGAGACTTCCGCTGCCCGGCAGCATCGGCCGTATCTGTCCTCATCCCTGTGAAACAGCCTGCAACAGGCAGTACTTAGATGAGGCCTTAAGCATCTGCTTTCTAAAAAGATTCGTTGCAGATGTGGAGCTGAACGAAGGTACGGATCCGGTCTATGAAACCCCAAAAAAGAAAATTTCTGGAAAAATTGCTATAATCGGAGCAGGCCCCGCCGGATTGACATGTGCCCATGACCTGGCAAGGCTGGGTTATGAACATATTAAAATTTATGAAGCTCTTCCTGTTCCAGGCGGCTATTTGTGGGTCGGCATCCCTGAATACCGGTTGCCTAAAAAACTGCTTCAAAGAGAGGTGGACCTCATTTGCAACATGGGTATTGAAATTAAATATAATACTCGTATTGGTAAAGATATTGCTTTTGAAGACCTTAAAAAAGAGAATGATGCCCTGTTTATCGGAGCCGGCTGTCACATCGGCCTCAAACTCAGGTGTCCGGGCGAAGATGAATACCAGGGAAAAGGTATCGTGGACTGTGTCACTTTTTTAAGAGAGCAGGCCCTGGGTACACTTCCTGAAGCCAAGGGGAAACTGATTGTGATCGGCGGAGGCAACGCTGCCATAGACTCTGCCCGTGTGGGCTGGCGAATGGGATTTGATGAAGTATATATCCTCTATCGAAGAACCAAAAAGGAAATGCCTGCCAACCCTTGGGAAATTGATGCCGCAGAACACGAAGGGGTTATTCTCCAGTACCTTGCTGCTCCCATAGAAATTCTTGGTAAAAATGGCAAGGTTTCAGGTATGAAATGCATCAAAATGAAACTGGGAAAACCGGATGCTTCGGGCCGAAGGAGACCTGTCCCTGTCGAAGGCAGCGAATATGTGATCGATGCCGAAACCATAGTACCCGCCCTCAGTCAGGGCGTAGATTTGAGCTTTCTTAAAGAAGGGCACGATCTTGAGATTTCACGCTGGAATACATTCGAAATAGATGAAGAAACAGGTGCAACCAATGTGCCGGGTGTGTTTGCCGGCGGTGACATAGTAACCGGTCCGAATATCGCCATTCGTGCGGTTGCCGGGGGCAAACGCGCTGCGGAAGGCATTCATGAGTACCTTAGGAGCAAGTAAATGATATACGAAAAAGAAAAGCGCTATATTATACCTTTTGATGATGTACCATCTCCAAGAATAGAGATGCCTGAAATTTCCGTTGACGACAGAAGGGAAAATTTCGCTGAAGTTGAAACCGGTTTCCCGGAAGAAACGGCAGTTAAAGAAGCCAAACGATGCCTGAGTTGCAGGCGATGTCTGGGCTGTGCCCTGTGCTGGGCTGAATGCAAACCGGAAGCCATCGATTTTACAATTCCGGATGAAAAGCTGGAACTGGAATTTGACGAGATCATTATTACAAAGGGCCAGGATAACGCATTTCTTCCGTTTAATCCCGAATTGGGTTACGGAACCTTTCCTGATGTCATAACGGATTTGCAGTTTGAACGCATGCTCTCCCCCACAGGCCCCTCCAACGGGTTAGTCGTATCCCCTCTGGACGGTGAAATCCCCGCACGAATTGCCATTATTCAGGGTCACACAGAAGATGATGAAACTCATCTTCTCCCGAGCCTGATTTTAGGAGTGAATGAATCCATACTTGCCCTTGATAAAACAAAAGAACTCGAGGTTGTACTGATATCCCCCACTTGCCAATCATTTCAAAAAGAGTTTCTTTCCGAAGCAAAAAAAGTCTCCGGCCTTCAAATCATAGAGGGAATTCCTGAATCAGCTGAAAGGAAACAGGACGGGGCGCCGCTAACTCTTAAGTATTCTGAAAACGATATGCAAAAGGAAGAGGCTTTTGAACTGGTCGTTGTCCTGACAAAACAGAAAATCTCCCCCGAACTTATATCGTTAAGCAAAAAGTTCGAACAGGAGATCGTTTAATACTCCTGTTGGATATGGAACGGATTTGGAACTCATCGATTTCATGCGCCTTCGTCAATCTTTTGCCAGACCAATCAGCCAAGTTTGCCCTAATCAATTCACATCTGTGTAGGCATTTTTGTAATCGCAGCTCCGCTCAATTATCAAATCATGCACGCTAATTAGGTGCTCTCTTTTTTTAAAATACAAGGATTATACTGTTTCTTATAAATGTATTCTGTTTTAAACGATGAAAAGCTCGTATATAACAGATGGTAAACAAAGAATAAACAGACTAGATTATAATTTATTTTGCTATTAGAATTATTGCAATAAATTGACCATATTGCACTTAAGTTCTTTGTTAATCCGCTTGAGGCGAACTCATACCCTCAGACAGTTTCCTCATTTAAGACGAAACATATTTTTAACAACGCCTATAGAACAAATTATCCGGCGTTCACAAATTCTGTGCCAGCTTATGCTGCCAGTAGGGGTTGATTAAATCCTCGAAGATACTCATGGCTGCCTCCGACCCTTGCCCGGCGGCGGTGACGATCTGTTTGTAGCCGCCTTCCACATCACCGGCGGAATAGATGCCGGGAATATTGGTACGATGCTTGGCATCCCGTTGAATATATCCGTTTTCAGTTAAAGCCACACCGGTCTTTTGTGCCAACTCAACCGCCGGGGTGTAACCAATGGCCAGAAACACACCATCCGTTTTCAGTGTTGAGGTTTCCTTTGTCCGGTTATTAAATATAGCGACTTCTTCTACCCGTTGGTCTCCACGGATTTCTTTGATTTCGCTATTCCAGAGAATGGGGATTTGGTTATCAACCAGGTTTTTGGCTAATACTTCCTGGGCGCGGAGTTTGTCCCGCCGGTGAACCAGGGTGACATCAACGCCCATATGATGCAAATGCAGGGCTTCGGTGACGGCACTGTTGCCTCCACCGATCATGATGACTTTTTTATCTTTGAACAAAGGACCGTCACAGGTGCTGCAGTATGAGACCCCTCTGCCGGAAAGCCGAGACTCACCGGGAACACCCAGCTGTTTATGAGAGGCGCCGGTGGCTAACAGCACGGCTCGGGCATGAAATTTTCGTTGGCTGGTGGTAACGATAATAGGATCTCCGGATTGAATATCAACCACTTTTTCTTGTTGAAAAATCTGCGTATATTCCAGGGCATGGGTCACCATGATATCGACCAGGGCCTTACCACCCACATGGGTGAAACCGGGATAGTTTTCTACCACCGGGGTAAGGGCCACCTGGCCACCCAGCGTTTGGCTTTCAATGATGGCGGTGTTCAAACCGCTGCGCTTGGCATAAATCCCGGCGGTTAATCCGGCAGGACCGCCGCCCACTATAATCAGGTCGGTTTTTACCAACTCCGCGTCACTATCCGGAATAAACAGGGTTTGCGGTTCCAGTTTTTTAAGCGATAATGCAAAGATCTCCTCGGTTTGTGCGCCCATACCGATAAGTATTTCATTGGCAAAGGTTTGAGGCACACTTTGGGCGGAGTATTGATCGGCAATTTCGGGATTGGCCATAATATCAATAATTTCCAATGAAATCAGCTCCGGTTTTTCAATGGCCGCACGCACCGCATTCACCGCCTGCTGCGGACAATAGGGGCAAGTGGGGCTAACAAACACTTTTATCAGCCGCCTGGAATTGATGTTTTGAATCACTTTTCGGGCCTGATCGTTGAGGTTGCTCTGTCTGCGCCCCACCAGAAGCAGGGTTTCCAAAAAAGTGCGACCTTCTTCACCCACGGGTGCACCCAGCCAGCGTATGGCATAGGTTTCCGGCGCAATTAACAGGGTGGGAGATGTGGTAACTTGCCATTTTTTCGCCAATTCATGATCCAGGGGGAATTCCCTAAAGGTTATTTTATCGGTGAGTTCCCGAAAAGCCCGCACCATCTGACGGCTTGCCTGAATATAATCATCGTCTTGTCCCTGTTCCACAAACATATATAACGGAATCTCATGGGGCATTTTTTCAAAACCCGCTTTGAGTTGTACAATAAATTCTCTTTCCGATCCGCCTTCCAGTGCATCCATTTCATGAGTATGATTTCTGTTCATGGCCACCTCCTTTTTCAGGCTTAAAAGCCCATAATTAAAAATAAGAAACACTTCTATGGGTGTCAATGGTACAAATTAATTATGAATTGCGAATGATTAATGCCACTATTTTACCACTGGAATGGAATTTGTGACAATTGATGATGTAAAATCTGAATCTGAGATATGAGTCAGTTTTACTAAATGATAAGAACTCGCTTCTTTCCTCACATTTTATAGACTATGCACCATTATGTGTCAAAAAAATATTTATATACGATGTTGTATCCGGGTTGAAGGGTGAAAAAGCTGGTAAAGGCTTTCGTAGATGTTCCTTTTTGGTGGAAAACTATTAATCATTTCAAGAGCGCTGCATAGTATTTTTTCCTTATATTTTTTCCTTTTTTGACCTAAGTCAATGCATTTGCCCAGCCTGGCATGTAAAATGCAGTTAAAAATAAGGAAATGGTCCTTAAAAACATTTTATGGGAAAGTTATTCAACCCCAAACCAATAAAGGAGGAAAGTTATGTTTTGTTTTCAATGTCAGGAAACAGCCAAGAACACAGGCTGTACAATTAAAGGTATGTGCGGGAAACCGGAAGAAACCGCAAATCTTCAAGATCTTTTAATCTATGTGTTAAGGGGTATTGCAGTTTATGGTGAAAAGGCAAAAGAACTCGGCATCTACGATAAGGAAACGGGATTATTTATCGCACAGGCGCTTTTTACCACAATCACAAATGCCAACTGGGATAACGATCGGTTTGTCGCTATTATAAAAGAGGCTTTAAAACACAGAGAAGCACTTAAAGATAAATTTTTAGCTGCCTATAAAGAAAAAAACGGAAAAGATTTTGATGAAAATTTACATCATTCAGCAACATGGTTTTCAGATGATGCAGCCGAGTTTAATGAAAAGGCAAAAACTGTGGGCGTTCTGTCAACAGTGGATGAAGATGTTCGCTCTTTGAGGGAGCTTTTAATCATCGGTTTAAAAGGAGTTGCCGCTTATGCGGATCACGCCGCCATTTTGGGGTTTGAAAAAGAAGATATCTACGATTTTCTCATGGAAGCCCTGGCATCCACCACTAAAGATTTATCCGTGGATGATATGGTCGGACTGGTCATGAAGGCCGGCGAAACGGCTGTCAATACCATGGCGCTGCTCGATGAAGCCAATACAACTGCTTACGGAAATCCCGAAATCACCGAAGTAAATATTGGTGTGGGGAGTAATCCTGGGGTTTTAATCAGCGGTCATGACCTCAAGGACATGGAAGAGCTTTTGAAACAAACCGAAGGTACCGGAGTAGATGTGTATACACACGGCGAAATGCTTCCTGCCAATTACTATCCGGCATTTAAAAAGTATGATCATTTTGTGGGCAACTACGGTGGTTCATGGTGGAAGCAGAACAAGGAGTTTGAATCCTTTAACGGTCCTATTCTCATGACGACAAACTGTATTATTCCTATGAAAAAGAATAATACATATCAAAGTAGAATCTTTACCACAGGCATGACAGGCTATCCTGATGTAAAACATTTACCGGACAGGGCCAAAGGCGGCTCAAAAGATTTTTCTGAGATTATTGAACTTGCAAAAAAATGTGATCCACCGACTGAAATTGAAACCGGCAAGATCGTGGGAGGTTTTGCCCACAATCAAGTGCTTGCCCTGGCTGATAAAGTGGTTGATGCAGTAAAATCAGGAGCGATTAAAAGGTTTGTCGTAATGGCCGGATGTGACGGTCGTCAGAAATCGAGAAACTATTTTACCGAAGTTGCCGAGGCTCTGCCCAAAGATACGGTGATTTTGACTGCCGGTTGCGCAAAGTATCGATACAACAAGCTCGATCTTGGCGATATCGGTGGTATCCCGAGAGTTCTTGACGCCGGGCAGTGTAACGATTCCTATTCTCTTGCAGTTATCGCATTGAAACTCAAAGAGGTTTTTGAGCTGGATGATATTAACGACCTTCCGATTTCTTTTGATATCGGGTGGTATGAGCAAAAGGCAGTAGCCGTTCTGCTGGCGCTTCTCTTTCTTGGAGTTAAGGGTATTCGCCTGGGGCCGACTATTCCTGCGTTTCTTTCGCCAAATGTTGTTAAGGTTCTGGTTGAAAAATTCGATATTAAACCCATCGACACGGTAGAAGCAGATGTCGAGGCAATGATGGCAGGAAAATAGTTGTTCAGGGATATAGCAGCATCCCGCTTGAATAGGGGTGCTGCTGACATATGACCTGACATGGAAAGAAAGGGGGTTAAGATGGCAAAACCAGAAAATCAAGAAAAAGCAATAGCCAAAGGCGGTCAAAGGGAAGCTGCTGCATATATAACCTCAAAAGACACCCTTGACGGGGCTTACCCGGGGATTATACTTGGTATAAATTCGCGTCGCCTGGGAATGAAAGCTACTGTTTTTTATACTTTTATGGGGATAAACGTTATACGAAAGGGATGGGCGGAAAAGGCCAAGTTCCAGCCTCCCGGATTTATGGGCGCTTTGCCGGGAATGGCAGGCGTCGCCACCTGGATGATGAAGGGGAAAATGGAAAAGGCTAACATTCCTTCACTGCCGGATTTGCAGCAGGTAGCCTTAATGGAAGGAGTTGAATTTGTGGCCTGTAAGATGACCGTGGATATGATGGAATTAAAGCAGGAAGATTTCATCGAAGGGGTTACGATTATGACTGCTGAAAATTTTTTAAGATATGCAAAGGACTGTAAAGTTCTCCTGTACACTTAAAAATTATGAGTGTCATGTCAAAAAGATAAGAAGAAAATGGAGAGAAATCATGAAATGCCCAGGTCAAGATACCCTGTACTGGAAACCGGGAGCCATCTTTGATGCAAAATGCCCAAAATGTAGTCACAAAGTAGAATTTTTCAAGGATGACACAACCCGAAAATGCCCAAAGTGCGGGCACAGGTTTATCAATCCTAAAATGGATTTTGGGTGCGCTTCATACTGCCAGTTTGCCGAGCAGTGCATAGGAGATCTGCCACCAGAGCTTCTGGCCCAAAAGGAAGATCTTTTAAAGGATCGGGTGGCCATTGAAATGAAGCGGTATTTTAAAACCGATTTTAAGAGAATCAGCCATGCCACCCGTGTGGCAAGATATGCGGAAAGAATCGGCAAAACTGAAGGCCAGGGGAATATGGCAGTTATTTTATCTGCCGCATACCTTCATGATATCGGCATTCATGAAGCCCAAAGAAAATTCAACAGTACCGAACCAAAATACCAGGAACAGGAAGGCCCACCCATTGCCAGGTCGATAATGGAAAAGCTCGGTGCTAAAAAAGAACTTATAGATGAAGTATGCGATATTGTCGGTCATCACCATCACCCCCAACCGGAAGAAACTGCAAACTTTAAGGCGGTGTATGATGCTGATCTAATTGCAAACATAGAAGATAATCACAAAGACAAACCCATTGATGCCGACCATCTTGAAAAGGTTATAGGCAAATCTTTTTTAACCGAAAGCGGGGGAATAGAAGCAAAGAAAGTACTTTTAAAGCAGTAAATGAATTAACAGAAAATATTGAACGGCAGAGTAAAGCGTTTTTTGAACGTTGAACATCGAATGGTGAAATCGCTCGCACAGCGCAGGCGCTTGCGCCGCGTATCGCTCCGCCGGTTTATAAATTGGGAGAATACCTTATTCGAAATTCGACGTTGGACGTTCGATGTTCGACGTTCATAGCCTTTTAGTAGGTGATTTCGTGCTTTCTCTCTTTCGTGATTAATTAAGCTAAAAAAAGGATGGACAGATGAAGACACTACGTAAAATAATAGAAATTGATGAAGAATTATGCGACGGCTGCGGGCAGTGTGTGCCAGGCTGTGCAGAGGGATCATTACAGATTGTAGACGGCAAGGCAAAGATGGTCTCAGACAACCTGTGTGACGGTCTTGGCGCCTGCATCGGCGAATGTCCCACCGGCGCTCTTAAGATAGTTGAACGTGAAGCAGACGAGTTCGATGAAGAGGCAGTAGAACAATACCTTGCTGAAAAAGAAGAAGAAAAACAAAAGGAGCCTACAATGTTGGCCTGCGGGTGCCCATCGACTAATATTGAAACGTTTGCACCGGCTTCTTCGTGTAAGGAAGCAAATATACCGGGTTCCTTTCAAGATGAAGAGTCGGCCCTTTCCCACTGGCCGGTTCAAATCAGGCTGGTGCCTGCAACTGCGCCCTTTTTAAAAGGAGCTGATCTACTAGTTCTGGCAGATTGCTGTGGAATAGCCATTCCGACGCTGCATAGGGATTTGCTCAAAGGCAGGGTTGTTATGATCGGATGCCCGAAATTTGACGATGTTGAAGAATATATTGACAAGTTTGCTGATATCTTTAAAACCGCGGATATAAAAAGTGTCATGGCAGTTGTCATGGAAGTTCCATGTTGTTCCGGTCTTCCAATGATTGTCAAAAAGGGTATGGAAGCAGCAGGGAAGATTATACCGATAGAAGAAGTAGTTATCAGCACGAGGGGTAAAATACTGAAGTAGCAGTAACTATAGTGTTCTGGTGCCTTTTCTTGGTGAAATGTAGAGCATTTTTTTTGCGCTGGCTCAAATTTCTCTCCTGGCAAATCCTTGCCGGATTTCCATAAAATACATACCCGAAAGATTGCAAACCTGTTTTACTATCCTGGAATGTAGATTGTAAAAGTACTCCCTTTACCGGGAGTGCTTTCAACCGTTACATGGCCGCCGTGAGCCTGTACAATACCTATACCACTATCTTTAATGTTGAATAAAACACCGAAATCGGTTTTTACAGCGTTGATTTGAATCTTATTTTTTCCAGCTCTCTTTGAAAGTGCTTTGTTATCTTTAGTATCCTTTTTTTCGCTAAAAACCTGATAACTACTCAGGCGGATAGGCTGAAGACTGTTAGGAAAAAACGCATTTAAAAGCAATGTTTGATGCAAGAATCACATTTCGCAAAGGTTCGGCAAGCGAGCTTTTCTGACCCCTTCAGCCATGCCAGAGGCATGCGCTTCACTCTAAACAGCTTCAGAGACTACGTGAGTAGTTACAAAACCTGTTCACAACAGATTTGATAAAGGGAAACTAATACGGAAATGTTAGAGGATTATTAGAGGCAAGTTAGATAATGATGAATTCGTAAAAGGCCAAATTTATCAAATTCCAACCTTCAAAACCTGGCCAGGGCGGGATCGTCTTCCCTGTCTGATTAACTGGCTGATATAATATTTATCTACAATTCTTGAAATTATTCAGAACTATGGACTTTCGAGTATCTGCGGCAGCTTTTTTATTGACAAGGAAAAAGATTGATTCTATATATCATCTTTGCTTCAAGTTTGTTTCAAGAGGAAACCCATACAAAAAATTAAATTTATAATTTTTAAAGAATAAACAGCAAGTTGAGAGGAGGTGACCACAACTTACCCGAAAAGGTAAATAAAAAATTATTTATAGTCTCAGTTGTTAATTTCAATAACGAATGGAGGTAAAACGATGGCAAAACATGAGACCCCTTTGTTGGATCAGCTTGAGTCCGGACCATGGCCGAGTTTTGTGGACGATCTTAAGCAAGAAGCTGCATCAAGGGCAAAGAATGAAAAAAACGTAGAATATCAGATTCCACAGGATGCGGTTGCTGACCTTCTTGGTGTGCTTGAGCTTTCCTTTAAGCATGGAAGGACGCACTGGAAACATGGTGGAATCGTAGGCGTGTTTGGCTATGGCGGTGGTGTTATCGGACGATATTGCGATCAACCCGAAATGTTCCCGGGCGTGGCTCATTTCCATACCATGCGTGTAAGCCAGCCGTCAGGCAAGTTCTATACCACCAAATACTTAGAAGATATTTGCGACCTTTGGGAAAGACGCGGAAGCGGTCTCACCAACATGCACGGGTCTACCGGTGATATCATTTTCCTTGGCACCACCACACCTCAGCTTGAAGAAGTTTTTTGGGAGCTGGGCCATAATCTTAACCAGGATCTTGGCGGTTCCGGTTCCAACCTAAGAACACCTTCCGATTGTGTCGGCGAGGCCAGATGTGAATATGCATGCTACGATACACAGGCGATATGTCATGATCTTACCGTTGAGTATCAGGATGAATTACATCGTCCGGCATTTCCCTACAAATTTAAGTTCAAATTCGACGGATGTCCCAACTGCTGTGTGGCTTCCATCGCTCGTTCGGATCTGTCATTTATCGGTACCTGGCGCGATGATATAAGAATTGACCAGGAAGCGGTGCAGGCGTACATCGGCGGAGAGATTCCACCCAATGGCGGCGCCCATTCCGGCCGTGACTGGGGTCCTTTTGATATCGAAAAAGAAATTATTGATCTTTGCCCCACCAAATGCATGTGGATGGAAGACAAAAAGCTGATGATCGATAACAGGGAATGTACCCGCTGCATGCACTGCATAAATGCGATGCCGAGAGCACTTAGAATAGGCAATGACAGGGGTTGTTCCATCCTGGCTGGTGCCAAGGCTCCCATTCTCGATGGTGCACAGATGGCATCTCTTATTGTTCCTTTCATAAAGGTCGAAGAGCCTTATGATGAAATAAAAGAGAAGGTCATTGAACCTATCTGGGATTGGTGGATGGAAGAAGGGAAAAACCGTGAGCGGCTTGGCGAACTGATGAAACGACAGGGTTTACAGAAACTGCTCGAAGTTACCGGTTTCAAACCGGATCCGAGAATGGTTCAGGAACCGCGTACCAATCCGTATATCTTCTGGAAAGAAGAGGAAGTAGAAGGCGGATTTAAACGTGATATTAACGATTTCAGAAAACACCATCAGAGATAGGAGGGGAATAAAATGGCATTTGTATCTTCAGGTTATAATCCGGATAAACCGATGGAAAACAGGATTACCGACATCGGTCCGAGAAAATATGATGAATTTTACCCTCCGGTCATAAAAAAGAACAAGGGTAAATGGTTGTATCACGAAATTCTGGAACCAGGCGTTCTGGTTCATGTTGCGGAATCAGGTGACGAAGTTTATACGGTCAGGGCCGGTGGTTGTCGCCTTATGAGCGTAACCCATATCCGTGAAATCTGTGAAATCGCAGACAAATATTGTGACGGACATCTTCGATTCACCACAAGAAACAACATTGAGTTCATGACTGACAGTAAAGATAAAGCTATGGCGATGAAAGATGACCTTAACGGCCGCAAATTTCCTGGTGGCAGTTATAAATTTCCTGTGGGTGGTACCGGTGCAGGTATTACCAACATCGTACATACCCAGGGCTGGATTCACTGCCATACACCGGCCACAGACGCATCCGGTACGGTAAAGGCCACATTGGACGTTCTGTTTGACGATTTCCAGGCTCACCGAATGCCGGCACACCTGCGTATCTCCATGGCGTGCTGCCTTAACATGTGTGGCGCGGTGCACTGCTCGGATATTGCAATTCTGGGCTATCACCGTAAACCGCCCATGCTGGACCATGAATACTTAGACAAGATGTGCGAAATCCCGCTGGCTATAGCCGCTTGTCCAACAGCAGCTATCAAGCCTGCCAAGACTAAGCTGGATGACGGTACGGAAGTTAAGAGTGTTTCAGTAAATGAGCCCAGATGTATGTTCTGCGGCAACTGTTACACCATGTGCCCCGCCATGCCTCTGGCAGACGATGTTGGTGACGGAATCGTGCTTATGGCAGGAGGCAAGGTATCCAACAGGCTCAGCGCACCCAAGTTTTCCAAGGTAGTTGTAGCATTTATTCCCAACGAAATGCCCCGCTGGCCTACCATGACCGAAACCATCCAAAGAATTGTTGAAGCTTATGCAAAAGACGCTAATAAGTACGAACGTCTTGGCGAATGGGCTGAAAGAATCGGATGGGAAAGGTTCTTTGAAAAATGTGAACTTGAATTTACCCATCATTTGATCGATGATTTCCGTGATCCGGCTTATTTTACATGGCGCCAGACATCACAATTTAAGTTCTAAATCTATTAACGCAGGGGACACGAACAGTGAGACCTTTGAAAAATGTTCAATTTTGTCCAAGTTCAAGGAAGGCGAAAATTTTAACCACACGAATACATTGAGTATTTTGAGGATTAAAATTTGAGCCTGACACTAAAATTGGGCAAAAGGGGGTGTTTTGCAAAGGTCTCACAGTGTTCCCTACACTAAATAAAGGTACTCAGGTATGGAATATGAAGAGGCAAAAGAGAAAATAGTCGCAGGGCTCACAAAGAAACAAAAAGTAAAATCAAAATTTTACTTCAATGATCTTGCTAAAATACTTGACTTAAAGCCAAGGGTTGCCAAAAAGCTGATCACCCAGATGATAACTGAAGAGGTTCTTGAATACTGGTCCAGCGGAAGTACGTCGATGTATGGATTGAAGGGCACAGGCAAGCAGGCCGCAGCCGAAGACGAAGATTAAACCAGGCTGCTTAACCGGTTCCTGGCAATTTTAATTTTTGAAACAGATTTCCATACAACAAAAGAGTATTGATAGTCCCGGACTTGTCATCGCTGCCCTGCGAGGGGGTTCGGGAAAAACCATCTTCTCAGTCGGAATTATTTCTGCTTTGAAGAATTTGGGACAGACCATTGCACCTTTCAAAAAAGGTCCTGATTATATTGATGCAGGCTGGCTTGCCCTTGCGGCAGGTCGGCCCTGCTATAATCTGGACACCTTCCTTATAGAAAAAAAGGTCGTTCTTCACTCATTTCTGTCACATACCTTTCCAGATGATATTGCTGTTATAGAGGGAAACCGAGGGCTTTACGATGGTATAGACCTTGAAGGGATAACCAGCACTGCAGAACTCGCCAAACTTTTAGACCTGCCGGTTATTCTTTGCATTAATGCAACAAAGACAACCCGTACCATGGCTGCGGTTGTTTCAGGGTGTGTGCAGTTTGATCCGGATGTCAGAATCAAGGGAGTTATATTAAACCGTGTTGCAGGGCTGCGCCATGAAAACATACTCAGAAAAAGTATTGAACATTTTTGTGGTGTACCTGTTATTGGTGCGGTTCCTAAATTAAGCAACCAGAATTTTCCTGAACGACACATGGGCCTTGTTCCCACACTCGAACATAGCTGGGCAAAAGAATCCATTGATTCGATGTCGCAAGTTGCCTTAAAATATCTCGACCTTGATCATATAAAAGAGATCGCCTGCAAGCGCAAAGGAGATGGCCTTAAAGAATCTCTTAAAGTCAGGATTTCCCAAGACAGATCGGAAAAGTTACAAAAGTTAAGAAGGATAAGTGTTCACGAACAGGGATTCGAGAAGCAAAATAATACGGCAGACAAAGACAAACAGGCTCCGGTGATAGGTATTATTAAAGATTCAGCATTTCAATTCTATTACCCGGATAATTTTGAAGCACTTGTTTTAGAAGGAGCAGAACTTGTTTTTATAAGTCCCTTAACCAGTGAAGATATTCCCCAAGTTGATGCTATCTATATCGGTGGAGGATTTCCTGAAACCCATGCAAAAAAACTTGCGAAAAATACAATATTTAAACAAAAACTTAAGTCTCTGGCGGAAAACGGCCTTCCCATATATGCCGAATGCGGGGGGTTGATGTATCTTGGTGAAGAACTGGTCCTTAAAGAAAAATCATATCCCATGGTCGGCATTTTTCCGGTTAGCTACAGCTTTTCAAAAAAACCGAAAGGCCATGGATACACCATTGTTTCAGTGGTGAAGGAAAACCCATATTTCAAAATAGGTACCGAAATCAAAGGGCACGAATTTCACTACTCATCAGTATTAAAGTGGCGGGGAGATGACAGCGATCTTGCTTTTTCCATTAAACGGGGAACAGGCTTTATTAATAAAAAAGACGGGGTCTGCTATAAAAATGTCCTCGCTACATATATCCATATACACGCTTTAGGTACTCCTTCCTGGGCCAAATCCATGGTTCGAAATGCGATAGAATACAAAGAGTATAGCCGTTCACGGCTTGAAACTTGAAATTAGAAAGTAGAAATTCAGGAGAGATAAAACGAGTTTACGAGTAGGATGTATACAAGTCGGCAGAAGCGTTAAGATATGCTTTGGCACGACTTTGATAAATGGAACAAAAGTTGAAAAACTCTACCAAAAATAAAAAACTAATCACGAAAGCCCGAAAAGACGAAAATACGAAAAAAGAATTAGGGGGAAAGGCTGTTTCGTGCTTTCCTCCTTTCGTGGTTTCGTGATAAAATATAAAACCAGACATAATTCTACAGTACAAAAGCATGAAGGCCAAATTTCCAATTTCTATTTTATAATTTCAACGTTCCGTAAACGCTTACAAAATGCCTACAGATACCAATACCATCACAAAATCAATCCTTGAAACTGTCTCGGGTTCACGAAAAAAAATAACTCCCATAGCACTGGAAAAAATGGCATCGGAAAAGTTTGCCTTGGAGAAAAAACAGGTAAAATCGATAATACAGGGCCTGATTGCCGGAGGAGAGCTCACTTATACCTATCAATACGGATCTACTTTTCTAGAAAAATCCTTTAACAGATCTGTCAGAATTTCAAAACACGTTGTAATAAAGCCCCCTGAAAATTCTTTCGCATCAAAACCGGGTGACGTGGTTATCAATCTTGCCCAGGGAGCATCATTCGGAACAGGTCAGCATGCTACAACACGCCTTGCGGTTAAAGGCATTGATTATGCTCTAAAGGAATGTGGTTATTTCAAAGAAAACAAAAAAACCTGTTTGCTCGATGTCGGCACTGGATCAGGAATTCTGGTAATTGCAGCAGTGCTTATGGGAATTAAAAAAGGAGTGGGAATAGATATAGATCCTTGTGCAATAGCTGAAGCCAAAGAAAACATTAAAATCAACGGTTTGGAGCACAGGATAGATATCTGTGACCGGGCTTTTGAAAATATTGACCGGGTATTTTCCATGATAACAGCTAACCTTCGATATCCGACCATAAAAAGACTGCTACCTTATATGTATAAAACTGTTCATAAAAATGGGTTTATTGTATTATCAGGGGTGAAAACAGATGAAATAAGGGATTTGCTGGACACTTACAAAGATAAAGGATTTTTATGCAGATGGAAAGAAGTTGAGCAGGATTGGGTCGGCGTTGTTTTTGAAAAAGGTGTTTGATTAAATAAAACAGTCACGTAAAAAGGCTTTAAATAAACCGGATGGCTAAGTAAAACAGGGCAACCAGTTAATAAAAATGGTTACCCTGCTATAATCAAATAAATTCTGACTTTTATTATTTCTTTTTCTTAGGATGGCACTTTGTACAGGTTGTGGGTGCCTTTTTGGTTTTGTTCTTTTTATTAAATTTCTTGTGGCAACCCTTACAGTTGTAGTGCAGTGCCTCGGCATGATAATCCAGGCGTTGTTTCTTTGAAAGCTTGGGTGCACCTTTACCTTTGGGTCTTTCACCAGGTTTCTTGTGGCACTCTATGCAGTTTTTTACGTTGTCGCCTTCTTTCAAATTATCAAGGGGTTTACCTTTGTCATCATGGTGGCATTCACCGCAACCGGCTTTGTATTTCTCGATGTGCTTCTTGTGGGAAAACGTCATAATGCTTTTTTTATGCTTCTTATAAGCCTTGTTTTCCATTTTGATCACATCGGGAACTTTAGTTCCTGCATAAATACCTGCTGTGATAAACAGCGCCGAAATTCCCACAATTACTGCAATGATAAATAGCTTTTTTTGCATAGTCTTAACGTGCCTCCTTTCCTTTTGCTATGATTTTATTGCAAATTTAAGAATAATTTATCAAGGATAATACGCCATGTCAACGACAATCGTCTATTTTTAATTTTTTCTCTCTGGAAGATTTGCGGCTTTGCGATATGTACGCAAAACATTATATATAAAGTTATTGCAAATAGTTATAAAAGATAACGGCTATATAATACCGGTACTCAGGACGACTCTTCGGATTTTTCGGAAGTCTCTCTGGTCCCTTCAGGCTTCTTTTTTCCGAAAACCTTTGCACCGATTATGCTGATTTCATACAGAACCATCAGGGGCAATGCCATCATAACCTGGGTAACCACATCAGGAGGCGTTAATATCGCAGCACCTGCGAAGAATAAAAGAAGAGCATATTTTCTGTTTTTCTTTAAAAAATCTACGGAAACAATTCCTATTCTGGCCAGAAACGTAAGAACCAGGGGAAGTTCAAAAACAAGGCCGAATGCAAGCAAGAGCTTGGCGGAAAAACTTAAATATTCTTTCATTGACGGAAGAGGCCGGATGGTTTCAGTTGCAAATCCCAGGAAAAATTTAAAACCCCAGGGAAAAACTATAAAATAGCCGAACAGCGATCCGCCGATAAAAAATACAGAAGAGAGGATAACGATAGGAATAAGTATTCTCTTTTCCTTTTTATAAAGCCCCGGTGTAACGAACATCCAGAATTGATAAATTATTACAGGAGCGGCAAGCATAATACCGGATAAAAGAGCAACCTTCAAATAGGTGAAAAAAGCTTCGGGAAGAGCTGTAAAAATCAGGGTGTCACCGGCTTCCATAACGGATACAAGGGGGTTGACCAGGATAGAAAACAGCTTGTCCTTAAAGGCATAAGAGGGAACAAAGCCGATGCCGATAGCGATAAAGCAGGTGATAAGACGTTTTCTCAGTTCATCCAGGTGGCCGGTAAAAGGGAGTTTTCCTTCCTCAGTCATCTTTTTTTATCTCACTTTCTTTCTCTTCAGGGGGAATGGGAAGGGTTGAGTTCGTCTCCTTTGTGTTATCGTTTAGATCGCTAAGCTCTTTGGTTACATCCATGTTTTCCCTGATTTCATCCGACAAATCATCAAATGACTTTTTAACATCCTTTAACTCTTTTACTTCATCATCGATTTCTATTGATTCCTTGAATTCACTGGTAGCTCTTTTAAATTCGCGCATGGCACGACCAAGGGACTTTGCTAGATCAGGAAGTTTTTTTGGACCAATAACAATAAGCGCAATGGCCAGAATCAAAATCAGTTCCGGCATACCGATACCGAACATTTATATAACTCCTCTCTCGGTCAGACTGAAAATAAAAACTTTTTAAGAAAAATCATAAAACCTGAAGAGTTCAGCTTTTTGTGAGTTCTTTAGTACTTGTTTAATTACAAAAGGTCAAGCCAGATTAGATTAGGATTAGATTAACCGACCAAATTGCGTATATCGGTAAGTGTGGTCTCCACCAGATTCCTTATCTCGTCCAGCCTGTCTTCCGACATGGCTTCAAAGCGGAGCACAAGGGCCGGCTGGGTGTTGGATGCCCGCACAAGACCCCATCCATCGTCAAACAGAACACGCACACCGTCAATATCAATAACTTTATAACGCTGCTTAAAGTACTCGGTGACTTTTTCAACAACTTTAAATTTTATATTATCCGGACATTCAACGCGTATTTCAGGTGTAGAAAAGGTCTTTGGAACGTCGGTCAAAAGTTCGGATAATTTTTTGTCAGTATTTGATAGTATTTCCAAAAGCCTGCATGATGCGTATGTGGCATCATCATAGCCAAAATAGCGGTCTGCAAAAAACATATGACCGCTCATTTCACCTGCAAGTTCGGCCTTTTCTTCTTTCATCTTTTTCTTTATCAAAGAATGACCGGTCTTCCACATGATTGCCCGGCCCCCATTTTTTTCCATATCATCATACATTGTCTTTGAACATTTTACTTCAGATATGAATGTCGCCCCAGGTTTTCTGGACAAAATTTCTCTGGAAAAGATTATCATTAGCATGTCGCCGTAAATAATTTTTCCATTTTCGTCAACCACGCCTATGCGGTCACCATCACCATCATATCCAATACCAAGATCCAACTGGTTTTCTTTTACCAGGGCAACCAGATCCTGCATATTTTTCATCACGGTAGGGTCTGCCTCATGATTCGGAAAGGTACCGTCCATATCGCAGTAAATATCATGAACTTCACATCCAAGGCTTTTTATAATAGGCAGGGAAACGACACCGGCGGTGCCATTGCCGGCATCCATTCCGACTTTAAGCGGTTTGGAAAGTTTTATGTTGTTTTCTACAAAATCAATATACGATGGTATTACATCCGTTTCATTTCGAGACCCTTTTCCTTTGACAAATGATTTTTCATTAATAATTCCAAGAATTTTCTGAATGTCTTTTCCATGGATAGAGTCTAAATCGATGCAAAGCTTAAACCCGTTATATTCCCCAGGATTATGGCTGGCTGTAACCATAACTCCACCTTCTCGGTTTAAATGCTTGATTGAATAATAAAAAACCGGCGTTGGGCACACACCGATATCGATCACATCACACCCTGTTGACATCAGTCCTTCTATTATTTTTTCGGAATATTCATCAGAAGTCAACCTGCAGTCCCGACCCACATTAAGCTTTGAACGGCCGTGCTGCACAAGAAAAGTCCCCACACCCTTTCCTATTAATAAGACATCTTCTTCCGTCATATCCTTTCCCGCAATTCCACGTATGTCATATTCTCTAAACATTTCAGGATTCATAATCATCTCCTTTCGTGCTGCCTCTAAAATATAGATTTAGTATTTATGTATACAGCAATATTGAAAAAAAATAAACATCAAAGCACGCCTTTTTTATTTAGTGTTTAAAAAATCGAGATTGACAATCAACTCCTCTCTTGATATTTATATTTTAATTACAGTTTGTTAACTAAAGCTTCGAGATTTTAGAAAAATGGTAGATTTTATTCGAGATCAAGGAAGGCGAAAATTTTACCCACAGGAATACATGTAGTATTTCGAGGATTAAAATTTGAGCCCGACGTAGATATCGGGCAAAAAGTGCGGTTTTGCAAAGATCTCGCTTGGTTTGTGGAGGATTTTACTCATGCTCTTTAATAAAAAATCGATCTTTTTTTTGTCACTGGTTTTATTTCTTTCTCTTTTTACAACACATTATTGTTTTGCTGCTACTGTTGAATGGAAAGATTTCACAAAGCCGCTTAACTTGGGTAAGTATAAGGTAGCTGGGCCCAATCCGCTGACAATAAATGTTTCCATACCAGCCGTAGTATTAAAAAAATTTACGAAGGTACCACTGATTCTTAAGGGATGCTCTGGCGGATATAAAGTCAGTCTCAGAATAAATGATAATTTTTGGGCTGTACATCAATTGCCTGATGAAACCCCTGCAATTTTTGCTATCAATATAAAAACAAAATATCTTAAACCTGGTATAAATAAGTTACGTTTCACCAAAGGCTGGAATGGATATTTATCCATCGATAGCCTTCAGTTTAATATAAAAAAAGCAAAAAAAAATAGAAATATAAAAATTCAAACTCAGCAGATACCGGAAACTTCTAAATCCCCTCAGCAGATACCGGAAACTTCTAAATCCCCTCAGCAGATACCGGAAACGTCTAAACCTCCCTCTGTAACCATAGCAGAAAAAGATAAATTTAAAATTGCTGTTATGGAATTTAAATCCCTTAATCCCGGGGCGAAAAATACGTCTTTAGGCTCTATGATTGCTGAAATGTTTACCACCGAAGTGGTTAACAACAATTCATTTAAAATTGTTGAAAGAGAGCAACTGAATAAAATATTGGGGGAGCTACAAATAGGACAAAGTGGAGTCCTTGACACGACTGACGCTCAGAAATTAGGAAAGATACTGGGTGCCGGCGCCATTATTACCGGATCTGTTATGAAAATGGGAGACAGCCTCCGTATCGACTCAAGGATAATAGAAGTGGAGACCGGTATTATTGTCAGTGCCGAAAGAAGAATCTGTAAAGAAAATTTAACTGATATCAGCCAGAATATAGCAGATATGACCGCAGCATTGGCGAAGAAATTTTATAAACAGAAATGATTTTCCGATCTATAAAAAATTCCAAATTAAAGCTGCAAAGCCAAGAAGCCAGCAATAAGGTGCAAAATAATATAATTTTCCCCGCTTGACGATGCGCAACAGTATTTTAAGTGATATATATCCTATAATAGCCGCAGAAACGGTTCCAATTAAAATCACTTTTGCTGAAATCGAGGTTTGGCTTATGGATGGATCAAATCCGAGTAAAAGTGCCCCGCAGATAGCAGGAATAGACAAAAGAAACGAATAGCGCCCGGCAACTTCTCTATCGATTCCCATAAAAAGTGCAACTGAAATAGTTGACCCGGAGCGCGATATGCCGGGAAGAATCGCCACCCCCTGTGTCAAACCAATCACCAGGGCATCTTTAGCGGAAAAATGGCCGATGGGTCTGCCGGTAGACTTAATATATCGAGTAAACCACAAAAAGGAGCCAGTCACTACAAGCATAATGCCCACGATCCAGACAGCACCGAAGATCTGATCTGCCACCTTGTGAAAGAAAATTCCCAACAGTGCGGTTGGAATTGATCCAATTACAATTAAAGCGGTCATCCGCACCTGTTCATTTTTTTCATACAAAGATTTATACCCACCGGCGGCTTTTGCCAGACCAGGCAAATGGATAAGCGTCATAAAGATAGCCTTAATCTCCTGGAAAAATACAATGCAAACGGCGATCAAAGTTCCTATATGCAAACAAATATCAAATAAAAGTTCCGGTTGCTTGAATCCCAGCAGATTCTGGAATAATACAAGATGGCCGGAGCTGCTTACCGGTAAAAATTCAGTTAAACCCTGAATAATGCCTAAAAATATTGCTTGTAACGGTTCCAATAAAATACCTAATCCTCTTCTACCTTACTTCCTTATTTGTGTTAGACAGATAAATTTGTTGGATGACTCCATACCATCACTGCCAGCCCTGCCGCAAGAAAAAACAAAAAAATAGTTTGGTTGTCATATTGTGTCTATATAATAAATTTTCTTGACAGAATTTATCATTTAGACATAGTTTTGAGTGTGATCGCATAATAACATTGATAGCGTCGTAATAAGTCCAATTTAGACGGTTTCGTAACAAATAGATCATGAAACTTAACGCCTGAACGGGACAAGCATGAAAAGAAAAAGATTTTTTATCGCGAAGACACGAAAAAGATAAAATTATAATTTCGTATTTTCCCTATTTCGTGTTTTCGTAATTGGTTTTATTTTTAAAAATTAGGTAAATACCTATGAAACTTAAAGTCCTGGTTGATAACAACACGATTATTGACAGATATTTTCTCGGTGAACCGGCAGTTTCTTATTTTATAGAAATTAATGGAAGCCGAATTTTATTCGATACAGGATATTCCGACATTTTTATTACAAATGCGATAAAAATGGGGATTGACCTGCTTGATTTGGATCTGATCGTCCTGTCCCACGCACATCTGGATCACACTTGGGGACTTCAGCATCTTATTCAGTATTTTGCAGAGGCTAAATTTGAGAAAAAACCACATAAGCGGCCTGCTCTAATCGCTCACCCATCAATCTTTTATTCTCGAACAATGCATGGGATAGGTGAAATCGGGTGCCTGATTTCCAAAGAAAAGGCTATGGAACATTTCGATATCAAGCTTAGTCAAGAACCGGTTTGGCTACATCCAAAACTGGTTTTCCTCGGAGAAATTGAACGAACACTTCCCTTTGAAGCTAAATATCCCATCGGAAAAATTCATTATACAGATGGAGAAAAGGACGATTTTTTACTGGATGATTCGACGCTTGTACTTAAATCGTCCGAAGGATTGGTTATCATCACAGGATGCGCCCATGCAGGTATTTGCAACACAGTGGAATATGCCATGAAAGTCTGTGGAGAGAAAAGGATAGTCGACATTATCGGCGGATTTCATTTGCTCGACCCGCCGGAAGATCAACTATCCGAGACAGTCCGATATTTTAAAAAATGGCGACCCTCCAAGGTCCATGCCTGTCACTGTACGGACCTTCATTCAAAACTGGCTCTGTCCGGTGTGGTTGCCCTGAAAGAGGTCGGTGTCGGACTCGAGCTTTTATACCGGGACTAACAGAAGATAAACTTCGCTGACCTGTATCGTAAACTTACATGGTCCTGAAATCGTAAAATTTTAAGAATAAACAGGCAGCTGACATCAATATCTACAGGCTGTCTGTTTCAACTTGATCAACCAGATCAAGAGAGATGCTTAAAGCCGGTTCTTTGAACCGGACTTTCAAAGCGGATTGAAGCATTTCAAGACTAATAATCTTATTGAGTTTTGCAAGGATAGACAGAGATGCCAGTGCCCGGTCCTGGGATTTTATTCCCTGGGCTTTAAAGTCTATATTCATTACTTTAGCCTTACAGGAAGGAATCTTTACTTCCGGAACCTGGAGGATTAGGGTTTTTTCATTTAGAGTATCAAAGAAATTTTTTCGACGCTCAACGCCTTCCTGGCTTAAGGCCACGATTACATCAGGATTCAAGATTCCGGTAAAGCCGATTTCCTCCGAAGAAAGAACAAGCTCGCTGATTGAATGGCCTCTTAGCACGGTGATAGGATAGTCATTTTTCTGTGTCGCATTCAACCCTGCAGACAGACCTGCTAAACATAAAATCTCTCCGGCGGTTACAATCCGTTGACCTGCACTGCCAAGAATAATTACTTCCTGCCGAGCGGTATTCAAAGGAATGAGCGAAGCCTCAATTGATACAGGGGCATTAACCGATTTCCGGCTTTCTGCCAGTTCTTTATAATGTTGGCTATATTCTTTTCTAACGTTTCCTGAAACTACTCCTTTCTTTGGAGCCAGCTCGGAAATAGATTTGTCTATATCTTTTGGTGTAAGTTTATTTCGTTTTGTAAATCGTCCGGGACATATTCCCCACATATCAATCAAAGAAAAGCCGTTAAACCGAATTGCCTTTTCAATTTCTTGGGCAAGATCTTTTCTGTAACTTGAGCAGCGGGCAGCATATGCGATCCCTGCCGCAGAGGCAACTTCACAGACATCAAGCGGACATTCAAGCTGGTTTAAAAACCCTGACCCGACTTGTGCTTCTGTTGGGGTGGTTGCAGAACACTGGCCCCCCGTCATTCCAAAATTAAAGTTGTTTAAAACCAGTAAGGTCAAGTTAAGGTTCCGGCGGCAGGCAGCTAAAAGGTGAGCGCCACCGATGCCAAGGCCCCCGTCTCCCATGGTAACGACGACATTTAACTCAGGTCGGGAGAGTTTCAGCCCTGCGGCATAAGTCAGGGCGCGGCCGTGAAGACCATGAAATGCGTGTGTATTAAAAAATGTGTCAAAAAGTCCGGAGCAGCCGATATCGCTGACCATGACAATCTGATCACCTTGAATGTTCATATTCAGGAATGCTTTATCAAGGGCATGGGCAACACGTTCATGGGAGCAACCAGGGCAAAAGACCGGAGGCCTGCTTTTATTTAACAAACTAGACATTGCTTATTACCTCCTTTATCCGATCAGGATAAATCAGGCTGCCATCCATCTGCCCATAGAACTTTATCTGTTTTTCCGGCAGAATGCGCTCTATTTCACGAACATACTGTCCAAGATTCATCTCTGCAACGACAACATGTTTAAAATTTTTGGCTTTTTCGCGGATCAGGTCTTCAGGGACAGGCCAGAGTGTCTTGAGAACAAGGTGAGATACCGATGTGCCTGCCTGTTTGAGATCCTCACAGGCTGCCCGGGCCGCGCGGGTGGTGATTCCGTAGGTAATAAGCAGAGTGTCCGAATTTTTGTTAATGGATTCTTCATAAAAAGAAAATGAGTTTACTGCTGAAACCAGCTTTTTTTTCAACCGGTTTTGATTGTCGGCTATCTCATTAGAGTTCGTTGTAATATACCCATCCGGGCCGTGAGTTGAAGAAGTCTGGCGTACAGGTACATCGCCGCCTATGGGAAGAAAGTCGGGTACCATCCGGCCGTCAGCAACAGCAAACGGAAGAAAGGGTTTTTCTTCCAAAGGAGCAAGCCGTTCTTTTATATCCGGTCTTTTAATGCTTTTAAGGTCGATATTCTCGCGTGTCATTGCGATTTCCTTGTTAGATGCAATGAATACCGGACATCTGAATTCTTCAGCAAGATTGAAGGCATGCATGGTCAGTAAAAAGCAGTCTTTCACATCAACCGGAGCTAATACGATTACAGGCAACCCGCTGCTGTTGCCCCAGCGCATAAAATTAATATCTCCGTCTGCACCACGGGTGGCGGAACCCGTGGAAGGTCCCAGCCTCTGAACATCTACAATTACAATCGGTATTTCACTTCCTATGGCAAAAGAAATCTGTTCGCTGTACAAGCTGATACCCGGCCCGGAAGTTGCTGTCATGGCTTTCAATCCGGCCATGGAAGCTCCAAGGCAATAGCCGATTGAAGCTATCTCATCCTCACCTTGAAGACATATCCCGCCTGAAGGAGGCAACAGATTAAGCATGGTATTAAAAATAGTTGTAGCAGGTGTAATCGGATAACCGGCAAAGAACCGGCAACCTGCCTCTTTTGCTCCCCAGGCAATTGCTTCATTTCCCTCTAAAAAAGATAAAGCCATTTTTTAACCTTTTTCCATCAAGCTGAAAAATAAAAGACGAAAGAACGAAAACACGATAAAAATTAACTTCATGTAGACAAAAAATCAAAAAGTGTCAAAGGAAAAGATTAGAGTAAACACATTTGGAAAAATAAATGGCGGGCCATGCAAAGGGACGTAACATTAGATCAAAGTATCGTAACTTTTGCTTGAGTGATAAAGGTTAATTGTTTGTGGATTTTCCGGAGTGGATAAATTTTAACTGTGCCACCATCAGCCTATGATTTTCAGCCAATTTTGTACTTCAATGAGAGTTATTATAAGGAAAGGAATAAATATGCACTTCAAATCTTTCTGGTTAATGATAGTGTTCGCTTTATTTTTTTTGAGCTGTTCGGAAGACCCAATCACTGCATTTCAAAATGTTAATCTTGTTCCTATGACCGATGAAAAGATAGTTAAAAACCAAACTATTTTAGTCAAAGGAAAAAGAATCATTGAAATTGGTTTATCAAGTGAAACGACCATACCGGTAAATTCGAAAATCATTGACGGGCCAGGCAAAGGGATGTAACGTCCATAAGAAAATAAATTACATATTGCAGATTCGGGCCGGGTTATGATATTAGCAAGAAAACATACGTTTCTAAAAGATCCAATTTCGTGTTATAATCTAAATAAATAAGTACGTTGAGACCTTCGAAAAGTGCTGTTTTGCAAAGGTCGCAAACTATAAACCCACGCATCAGAGTATAGGAAAAATGGCAGAACAATCCCTCTTAAAATTAATATATGAAGATAGTGTCAAGACTTGGAACAAATGGAGAGAAGAAAATCCAAGCATACAAGCCGATCTTAGTCAGGCCAACTTAAGCCATACCAACCTGATCGCGGCCAACCTGAACCAGGTCAACCTGCTCGCGGCCAATCTTAGCCAGGCCAACCTTAGCCAGGCGAACCTAATCCAGACCAACCTGATCGTTGCCGACCTTAGCCAGGCCAACCTGAGAGGGGCTGATCTGAGTGTGGCCGACCTGAGAGAGGCCAATCTGAGCAGCGCTAATCTGAGCGGGGCTGACCTGAGAGGGGCTAATCTGAGCGGAGCCGACCTTAGCGGGGCCGACCTGAGAGGAGCCGACCTGATGGAGGCCAACTTAAGTTACACAAATCTTTGTGGCTCTGACATATCGAGGGCCAATATAACCGGTATAAATCATTATAAATGGAATATTAAAGAAGTTGAATGCACCCACGTTATTTGGGATGATAAATTATTTAATTATAGTAAATCCGATGATTTTGAAAAGTCATTTGCAGAAACAAAGAATTTAGTGGAAATGCTCTTAAATGTGCCATTTTCAGATCTGGCTTACTATACTGGGCTTATTATTGAACAGGCAATAAACCGAAAGTATGGTGAAGGCTCTTTGCGTTTAAAAGGGCAAACTGCGATTTCCGACGATACTACTAAGTTTAAATTCATTAGTTTTTCAGCACCTGATGTTTTCACTGAGATTAAGAACATAGTATCCAGACTGCAAAACCAATTAAAGCCTGTTATTAAAGAAGCAAAATCGAAGAGTGAGCATCAAAACCCCTTTGGACTTAAGTCTGAAATTAACATTCCATTTAGCTTGGGTTCTCTTGTGGCAAGGCCAAAAGACTTAGAACGTGTGCTGATAAAACGTTATGCGCAATGCCACCCTTTACTCCAAAGCATTATCCATACAATCTTGTTGCATATTCGATAAGAGAGTTATAAAAAAAAATCATTTTTCCAATTAGCTGAATGCGTCTAAATCTTCATTTTTCCATTCATCATTATCTTTTTCAATTCCTAAAAGCTCCATTTCATCCTCTGTAAATTCTTCTACCATACCTCCGATCATGCCCATATCCTCCCAAGCGAAAGTATCAAAAATATCATCCATTTCTATTTCTCCTTTAAATTCTATGTTCGAGTTAGTGAAAAACTCGGAAAAAGATAGGATGTCTCTCTTCATTGTCAAGGAGGAATTAGAAAATATCTCAATTTTTTAGTCCCTTATTTTGTGTTTTTGGAATTGAGGATCAGGCATGTAAGCACAGATTCCGAAGGTGGCCTGAATCCGGGATGTGCCGCGAAGCAAATGCCCTTGGGGTGCATAAAATGGAAAGGTATTTTCGGAGTCTACGCTTGCCTGCGCGAGTCCTAATCAGAAATTAAATTATACCGGCGTAGGTCTCTTTCTGGAAACAGGTCCTTTGTGTAGCGCCGCCCCAGCGTTTTCTTTCTGCAATCAGTTGCAAAAACAATTCGCCTTTCTTTACTATCCTTCCTCCCACAATATCGACACCGCGGGCAAAAAGTGGGTCCGGGAAATATCCCGCCGTAGGACCGATAATTGAGACAAAGGCATCCGGTGAACAATAGGCAAGAATCTCATCCAGTGAATTGTTCAATATGGTCGTACTAGTGCATAGGATCTTATTGCATGTGCTCAATTTCGTCGCATCCATGGTAATTGGCAAATCGGAATATTTTTGAATCAAGTGTTTATTTTTTTCAATGACAACCAGTTCAGCGTTGGCCTTCTTGATGGTCTTAATCAACCCGGAAAACAACCCAACCATGCCGACCCTGTCTCCTTCGGAGACCGACAAGAGCCCCAGTGAATCGGTAGCATCATCAACCGCGAAATTGGTTTCCCTCATCACATGCTGACAAATTGCGTTAATGGTCGCCAGACTGATCATCTCTTTAAGTGGGTCGTCATTGCCAAATTCAAACGCAAATCTGCACGGATTTTTTTCGACAAAATCCGAGGACTGCAAAGCGGTGTATTCTGCCATTTTATCATCAGGCAGGAGAACAAAGCTGACGCCGACCGCCCCGCCTTCAAGACTGATGGCCATAAACTGGGCATCTTTTGGTTGGCCTCCTATATAGAAAGGCGGGAAGAAAATGTTTGCTATAGGCGGAATGATAAATTTTGTCGTTAATTCGGTAATCATCTTTTTGAATTCATCTTTTAGACTCATGGGAACCCCTCAAATCTTTTTCTGATTGATGATACCTTTTCAAATTTAACGACTTCTTTCAATTGTTTTCTTTAATTAGAGGCAGTTTCAAAATGTTCAGTTTAGAAGTCTGCGCTTATCTTTTGTAGATCAAGTCGAAGATCCAGGACTTTGAGCGGGGGAAAGCGAAAATTTAACTGAAGGAAAACATTGAGTATTTCGAGGACTAAAATTTGAGCCTGTCGAAGTGAAGCGTAGATCCCGCTCATCGGGGACGCAGAGATTGGGCAGATAGCGGCATATTCCGAGAGGGGACATTATGTCCCAATCATGGCCCCTCTCAAGATACCACAGGCTACAAACTTATGTCCCGGACATTCCCCTGTAGCCTGTGCCTTGACGCTGTAAGTTGCCACCCTGATGTCTCGTGTCTCCCCTCTGAAGGCTTTGGATTCCTCGTTCGCTTGCCTTGCGTTCAAAGCTTCCTTTGCCGACGCCATGGAAGGGAGTTTTCCGTCCTTCAGGTATCTGAAGTTTTTTTCTCTCGGGCCTTGCTCCGGGTGCGCTCGCCCTTTCCCTGCGTTTTTCTGTGCGCTGAAGCTTTCCACGTTCCGTTCTTACCCGGGGCACACCCGCTTTTTCCCTGCGTTTTTCTGTGCGCTGAATCTTTTCACGTTCAGTTCTTATCCGAGAGACATCCGTTTTTTTCCTGCGTTTTTCTGTGCGCTGGACCCTTTTACGTTCAGCTCTTATCCGGGACACCTCCGCTGGTTCCCGTCGTTTGATGGAGTTCCTCGAAGGTTTAACCGCCTTTGTTTTATGGTTTCTTACCGGGTACCTCCGCATTTTCGTGCCAGGCGCCGATCTTCGTGACGGTTTCTGTCCGAATCGTTCTCTGGTTCTTTTGTTCCTGTAAGCCACTCCTTTTCTGTGGACAGGGTTGTGCCGCCAGAAATACCGGCCAGAATCATGTCTTTGGCGGAATCTGTGGAATCGTTTCGCTTTATGCACGTTTACATAAATATAGTGCCTGTGCCAGTCGAACCAGCTCCATGAGAATAAATCGATTCCGACAAAAAAGTGCGGTCTAAAGGTGATAAAACCGCCAGTTATAACTACACCGGGCGGATAGTACCAGTAATAGGGCGGATATGCTGGATACCGCCACGGACCATAAACATAGAGCGGATCGTAGACCGGCACATAGACAACTTGACGGGCGGCAGGTTCGATCCTGATGGCATCCTCTTCGTGGATGACTTGCTGTTCTTTGGTTGTCTTGAGATTTCCCTGCGTCTCGGCTTTTCGTCGCAATTGCTGTATGGTCGCCATGACATCATCATTTTGACTCAGAAAAGCATCTCCCAGTTCACTTGTTTGGTCGAGTTTGTCGCTCATCGCAAAAAGCACGTCAGGGAAATAACAGAGCGATTTTATACTGGGGTCCCAAGATTTTTCCTTCAGGGCGTCGTCCAGAGCATCGCCTGTTAGCGTTTTGTTCTGTTCCACCCAACGTTCGGCCTGAACGATCTCCAGTGGATAGGTCGATGCCATCAATATCTGGGCGATCAGCGAATCGGGATACAGGGCAATCGGTGCAAGCATCTGATCTAATTCTTCTTGCCTAAACCTGTCTGTTTGCTCTGGTTGTTCAAAATCCTGCGCAGATATTCCGGGAGGTGTGAAGAGCAGGGCGATAATCATCCATGCCAATCCTTGTATAATGAGTGTTTTAGTTCTCATAGTGTCTCCTTTCGCGCTTGTGGAAAAAAACCAGGCGCATGGGGTGAGCCCATGTGAATTGAAATTCCGGTGATTACGACGATCATTAAAAATGATATCCACTACAGGTAAACGCCCTATTCTCCGGAAGAAGTTTTCATCCAATGTGCTCCTCTTCTGATTAAAAATGATCCCTGTTTGACCTCCTCATATATGTGGGAGGCCGAACAGTCAGTGGTGATAATGAGATGCCTTATTCTTAGTTTCAGCTTGCACCTTAACTTTTAGGCGGAGTCCTCCGATGTTTTTCATTTCCATGCATTTTGCCGCGCGTTGCACGGCGATGTAAGTTAAAGCTCTTCAGTTTTTTGAGTTGATCTGCAGTTAACAGTTTTCCAACCGCCAGGCGAGACTCAATTTTCCGGACAAATAATTTGCCTTTCAGATCTGAAATCTTTTGGGCGAGTTGAAGAACTTTCGATTCGTTCACGGGGTCAGCGGAAAACAATTTTTCCATTTCAAGGTGAAGGATGTCGAGTTTAGATTTCAATTGCAAACGCTTTTCACGATGGGCAAAATCCGCTTTCCGGAGTTCCTTGACCTGTTCGTCAGTGAGGCCGAGTTCCTCAATCATTTTCGGGTTCCGCCAGATTCTCAAAGGTGACACGTGATGCCTTTTCATACCAAATCCCTTGTCAGGTCCGTAGTTGTCTGACGTAAATGCCCCCGCAAAAGTCGGGGTGAAAAATACCGTGGCCAAAAGAATCATTGCGCCGGTGAAAAATTTTTGCCTAAGATTCGAATTCATGTTGCACCTCTTTTTTTAAGATTGTTGGTTTCAAGGAGTTTTTCCTCGGTGTTTAACTTAATATAAGTGATAAATGTTAAGAATCCATGTTGATTCCAGGGCAAAATTGTAAATGTTTTGTAAAGAATATTGCACTGAAGTCATGAATCATGTAAATAATAGGTGCAGTTAGGATGAAAATTATGATTGGGTGCAGTTATGGAGAATCAGGAAAAATCGCCTTCCAGAATTAATGTCTTGATTATTGATGATGACAAAAAGCTTTGCAGGCTGGTCAAAGACTACCTGGAGCCTATGGGCTATGATGTGGATGCTGCCCACACCGGAACCCATGGACTGGAAAAGGTCTTGGCCGGCGATTTTCACGCTGTTATTCTCGATGTCATGATGCCGGAGATGGACGGGTTCGAAGTGTTGAAAAGGTTGCGCAAGAAATCGGACATACCGGTATTGATGCT
>RCNC010000169.1_pt1 | contig 37027 bp, 26 predicted proteins | sample 2041301 | NCBI WGS metagenome assembly RCNC01 (sample SAMN09708231, study PRJNA481090) | Marine sediment metagenome, whole genome shotgun sequencing project. | biome: marine sediment; feature: ocean; material: sediment; isolation source: Sewage treatment plant 13A marine sediment (STP13A) ... | reverse complement strand
TGAGGAGGACCCCTGTGAGGGCACCTTGCTCGTCCCGGACGAACTCGCCGCCGGAAGGGGGGGATGAGGCCTCGGTGATCCCCGCCGCCTCCAGGGCGGCGGCGTTTCCGAAAACACCGAACCCTCTCAATCCTTTGAGGACCACAGGTGTGTTGGGAAGGAGTTCACTCAGGCGATCCTTGGTGGGAAGATGGTTAGCCCACTCACCTTCATCCCAGCCTCCCCCCACGATCCAATCCCCCTCGGCCGTGCCCTCGGCCCGGGCCATGACCCGCCGAACCATCTCCTCTTCGGTGCTGACTCCCACCAGGTCCACCTCTTCGGCCAGTTCACCAAGCTCCTGGTAGTGACCGTGGCTTTCGATCAATCCCGGGACTACGACGGCCCCATCGAGATCTCTCACTATCGTGGAGGGTCCCCGAAGCGTTTCGACATCCCCCGCCGAACCCACGGCCAGAATCAGCCCATCCTTCAACGCCACGGCTTCGGCATCGGGTGTCCAGACGCCGTCGACGAGGGGCGCATCAGGAGCCGGCACCCCCTCCAAATCCGGTTCGCCCCAGGACAGGGTGTAGACCCTGGCGTTGGTCAGAATGAGATCCGCCATGTCATCAGATGCGGCCTCGGGTGCGCAACCTGCCGCCATGTAGGCTATCAGGCCTGTAAATAGGATGGAGGCCGAATGGACCCGAAACAGCCGGGGGAGCTGAATCATCTCTTTTCTCCGTGAGACCCATACCGGGCTTTGTGAACAACCAGACCGAGCCCTCAACCGAGGGTAGGTCAGTAGGGTGGGGTCAGTATGGTTCGGACCAGGGTTCCCAGGCCAGGGTTGGGGGCCCACCTCGTCGTTTTCACGCTGGTGGCGCCGGTTGGGCCAGGTTTGCGCTCAGGTGGAGGAAGGAGACAGTTTGGCTCTCCCCTTCACCGTCTGGGGGTGTACCTGAAGAGGCACCTGGAGAAACACTATGCGAAAACAGAGAACACTTCTCATGATCTGCGCCGTCGTATTCCTCGGTTCCTGTTCCGGGGAAGGAGGAGAGGGCGTTCCAGTGACCGACGGGGACGGCGCCGCCCAGGTGTCTCTGGAGGGGGCCATCGAAGTGACCCTTTCCGCCCAGCTCCCCGACCGGGAAGCGGGGCGGGGAATGAGATGGTCACCCTACGGCCAACAGCTCCGCCTCGTTGGGGCAAACGGCGGGATGGAAACCCTCCTTGATTTAGGTCCCGCCGGGACCCAGCCCATGGGCCTTCGCCTGATAAGAAGTGAGGGTTCGGAGTATTTCGATCAGCTTTTCGTCGACCTGAACCGGGACGGATCGTTCGACTCCACGGAAATGCTCGAGACCGAAGTGTCCGAATCCAGGAATAAGTTTTGGTCCAGCTTCGACGCCGTTGTAGGGGTCCCGGTTACGGATCCGGAGACGGGGGGGCGGGCGGTAAACCCCTATCCCCTTTCCCTGTGGTACGTGGAGGACCCGAGGGTGCCGGATGAGGAGCCGGTGATCCGCTATTCCCGGGATGGGTGGATGGAGGGGACGCTGGTCCTGGATGGTGTTGAGACGGTCATCTTGGTGACTGAGAGGGTGATGGACGGGGTCTTTTCCTCCGATGACTCCTGGGCACTGGCTTCCAGGGATTCAGCCGCCGACATCTTCAACAGTGGCTATTCACGATCCCTGGATGAGCATGCCTGGCTTTTTGAGCAGGCCTATAAGGTGGTTCAGGTCGATCCGTCGGGACGCCAGGCCTACGTGATCCCCTTCGATCCAGGGATGACCCGGTCCGAGGAGATCGCCATGAATGACGACCTGGCAGTGGACCGGAATGCACCCCGCTCCGGCCGGACCGTGGCCTTCCTCCATGACTTCGAAGCAGCGGAAGCCGCCGCCAAGGCCCAAGGAAAAGCCCTCTTCGTGGACTTCGAGACCACATGGTGCGGCCCCTGCAAGATTATGGACGAGTGGGTTTACACCGCCGATGGAGTAGTGGCTGCGGCCCAAACCGTGGTTGCCGTGAAAGTGGACGGGGATGAACGCCTCGACCTCAAAGACCGCTTCGGGGTGACGGGCTTTCCCACCCTGATTCTTCTGGACTCCGAGGGGGGGGAGCTGGGTCGGGAGTCGGGCTATGTGAACGTGGCCGACATGACCGAGTTCCTGAAGGTCGGGGGCTGACTTCCGACCAAACCCCCATCCCACCTTGAGATCCTTGGAATCAGGGCGTATCGTGCCCGGTTCCAGTCTGTTGACCGTTGTCTCCAGCATAGTGGTGCAAAGCATGCCTGCCTTAAAGATCGTTGACCTTTTCCGAACCGGGGCCGTCCTGGTCCTGGCACTCTTTATTGGATTCGCCTCGGCAAATGACGCCGCGGCCCAGACCGACCTGGCTTCCCTGGCTGAGCAGTTCTCATTCAGGGAGGTGGGTCCCGCCAATCCCGGGGGCCGAATCATCGATGTGGAGGGCGTGGAATCGGCTCCCCATATCATCTACATAGGAACGGCCACGGGTGGTGTCTGGCGGACGGTGAACGCCGGCATCACCTGGGAACCGCTCTTTGACGACCAGCCCATCGCCTCCATTGGGGATATCGGGTTGTCCAAATCCGACCCCAACGTCCTTTACGTGGGCACGGGGGAGGCGAATAACCGGAATAGCTCTCCCTGGGGCGCCGGCGTCTTCAAATCCACCGACGGCGGGGAGAACTGGACCTTCCTGGGCCTCAAGGAGACCCGGGCTATTTCGAGGGTTGTGGTCCATCCCACCGATCCCGATGTGGTGTATGTGGCTGCCATGGGTCACCTGTGGGGGTTCAATGAAGACCGGGGCGTCTTCAAGAGCACCGATGGGGGGAGGAACTGGGAAAAGGTCCTCTACCTTGACGAGGAAACCGGCGTAACGGATCTGGCCATGGATCCCGTGGACCCGGACATCCTCTACGCGGTCGGCCATATGCGGGAGCGGGACATGTTCGACTCAGGGGATCCGGTGGATCAGTGGGGCCCCAAGGCTGGCATCTATGTCACCCACGACGGTGGGGGAAGTTGGACCAAAGCCGAAGAGGGTTTGCCCACCGTGGAAATGGGTCGGACCGGCATCGACGTATCCCGGAGTGATCCGGGCACGGTGTACGCCCTTGTCAGCACCGAGCCGCCCCCACGGCCTGAAGGAGCGCAGGGTGGAAGGCCGCCCGCTCAGGAGGACACCGAGCCTCTCGATCCGAACCGTGACGGAGTCTTCAAGAGCACCGACTACGGCGTCACCTGGGAAAAGGTGAACGACTGGAACAACCGGCCCTCCTACTACAGCCAGATTCGGGTCGATCCAAATGATTCGGATGTCTTCTGGGGCTTCGCTTCCCCCATGGCGTATTCGGATGACGGCGGGAAGACGGTCGCTTCGGGACAGGCCGTTCAGGGCAGCACTCACATCGACTACCACGCTGGTTGGATCGATCCCAACAACTCGGATCACGTGATCGTCGGCGGGGACGGGGGCATCAACGTCACCTGGGACCGGGGCAAGAACTGGGAAGTCGTAAAGCAAATCGGCATTGCCCAGATCTACCGGTTCTCCGCTGACATGCGGAAGCCCTACTACCTGGTGGTAGGCCTTCAGGACAACGGCGTGTGGGTCGGCCGGAGCCGGGGTCGGATTACCCAGGGCGTCACCAACAACGACTGGTTCGCCCTGTCCAACGCAGACGGCTTCGGGAGTCAGGTGGATCCCACCGACTTCAACATCATCTATGCTTCGACCCAGAGCGGGAATATCTACCGGAGGGACCTGAGGACGGGGCAGAACTCCAGAGTCCGGCCCCAGCCTCCTATGCCGGAGGGCGGAGCGGAGCGGGAGCGGTATCGCTTCGACTGGAACACCCCCTTTACCCTCTCTCCCCACAATCCCCAGACCCTCTATGTAGGCGGGAACAAGGTGTTCAAGTCCGTGGACCGGGGAGACACGTTCATCGAGGTCAGCCCTGATCTCACCGCCCTTCCCGAGGAACGAAGCAGTGCTCTGGTTTCCCTGGCGGAGTCACCGCTGGTTCAGGGTTTGCTTTGGGCCGGGAGCAACGATGGCAATGTCTGGGTCCGCCGAACCGATACGAGTGACTGGGAGCTGTTGAACGGAAACATCCCCGACGCCCCACAGCAGTACTGGGTGAAGGATGTGGAGGCTTCCAATCACGCCGCCGGCCGGGCCTATGTGGCTTTCGACGGGCACCGCCATATGGACCTGGACCCCCACGTCTACATGACGAACGATTACGGGGAGAGCTGGACCAACATCACGGCGAACCTCCCTGAAGGGTCTGTCTATGTGGTGAAGGAGGACCTGAAGAACCCGGACCTCCTCTTTGCCGGTAGCGAAGTGGGTCTTTTCTTCTCCATCGACCGGGGTGAGAACTGGGCTCGATTCATGAACGGCCTTCCCACCGTTCCGGTCCACGACCTCCTCATCCATCCCCGGGACAACGACCTCATTGCCGGGACCCACGGCCGGGGGGCCTGGATCGCAGACAACATCACCCCTCTCCAACAGCTCTCAGAGAGCGCCATGGGAGAGGATGTGGCCCTTTTTGATGTCCGTCCCGAAACCCAGTGGCTCACCACCTATGAGTTTTCCTGGACCACGGACAAACGGTTCTACAAAAACAACCCTCCGACTGGCTCTACCATCGCTTTCTTTGCGGGTGCTGCTCAGTCAGGTACGGCCACTATCGAGGTTCTGGACATCGAGGGCGATGTCCTGAGGACCATGGAAGTGGACGTAGAGGAGGGACTGAACACGGTGTTCTGGAATCATCGTGGTGATCCGCCTCCGGCTCCGCCCCCCGTTGTTGAGGGCCAGCAGCGTCGGTTCGGGGGTAATCGAGCCCCGATCATTCCCCCTGGTGAGTACCTGGTGCGGTTGACCCTGGGTGGCGAGGTTCAAACCACCCGACTCGTCATCGAGCAGGACGTGCCGGGTTATATGGGGAGGTAGTTCGACATTCGTCGGCCCTGAAGGCTTGGGCCAGGACGAGAGAAGCCCCCGTCACGCGAACCTGGGCTGGTTAGCGTGGCGGGGGCTTTCTGCGAGCGGGCGGCCTCTACCTCCGCATCATCCGTTCGATTTCGTCGATCTCCTTCGGAACGGCGGCGGTCAGGATTTCGTTGCCGTCTTCGGTGATGAGGACGTCGTCTTCGATGCGGACTCCGATGTCGACGTATTTCTCATACACCGGCTTGATCGTTTCCAGAAAACGTCTCATTTCCATTTCTTCCGGGCTTGAACCCAGCCGGGCCAGTGCGGCGTCGAGATGATCCGCCGGGAAATAAAGGCCCGGCTCCATGGTCATGATCATCCCTGTTTCGTAGACCTTCTCCCCAGAGCTCCGGCCGAACTCCGACCATACGTCATGGATATCCAGGCCGATGAAGTGGTAGTAGCCGTGGGCGATGAAGAAGCGCCGTTGGGCCTCGTTCTCAGTGTCGAGGACCAACCCCAGTTCATGCAGGCCTTCGATGAGAACGTCCTGGGCCCGCTCCCGGACAGCATCCATCGTTGCCCCAGGCACCATCAGCTCGATGGCCGCCTTCTGGGAGTTCAACACAACGGTGTAAATCTCCCGCTGCTCCTTGGAGAACTCGCCACTGACAGGCACAGTCCTGCTGATATCCGCCGTGTAGTCGTTCCACCAGGCACCCACATCGAAGACGATGATGTCGCCGTCTTCCAGGACTCGTTCCCCGGCCCCAAAGTGGACGTTGGTGGAGTTGGGACCGGAGGCGGCCTGGAGGAAGGATGACCCAGGTGAGTTCCGGGCTTCGAAGGCCGACTCCAGAAGGTCGGCGAGGTCCTTTTCCTGCATACCAGCTCCCAGCGCCATGAAGGTTTCGTTCAGACTTTCCGCCGTGATCTGGCAGGCACGTCTCAGGAGTTCGATTTCCTGATCGTCCTTCAAAATCCTCATTTCCGCGATGGTGTTGTCGATGTTTTCCAGGGTGGAGATGGCTGAGAGGGCCCTGCCCATGGATGGTGCCGCATCAAGATGCCCGAACGAGACATGGGCGGTGGTCCGGCCCCTGGTGTAGGCGGCAAGCTGCCTTCCCAGTTCATCCGTCGGGTGGACCCGCACCGATCGGTGGCCGGCTTCGAAGGTCATCGTCGCGTCGGGTGTGAAGAAGACCTCTTCAACCTCCCCGCCGGGAACAAGGACCAGGGCCGCCCCCGGTTCTTTTATGCCAGTGAGGTAGTAGAAAGCCTTGTCGAAGCTACTCTCCTCGGTGCTGGAGAAGAGGACGGCGAAGTCGCCCTGCATGGTCTCCATGAGGGCCTGTCGCCGTGCGGCATACACTTCCTCCTGGCCCATGGCCGGCCCGGCGGCCAGGAGCAGGAGGGCGGTCCAGAAAAAAGCGAACTTTTTCATATCAGCCACCTCCCGGGGCACTGATGACCCCCGCCATATTTTGTTCTGCCAGCATTCGGTTGAACGCAGCCACGTCACCGGCTACGAGAGCCCGCAGTTCGTTTCCGTATTCCGTCATCTGTGATCGAAGAAGCTCATAGACTTCCTGCTGCTGCTGGTTGGGAGCGAAGTCCACAGATTCCGCCAGATCTCCACCCAGTACAGACATCTTGCTGTAGAGCATGTTCGGGAAACGGAAGGATTTGGAGTCCCCCTCCACCGCGTAGGGCTGGAGAATCTTGTCTTCGAGTTCCTGAACCTGCCCGTATAACTCTTTGCCGGCCGCCCGAGCCGCTGCAGCCGACCCGCCGCCAAGGGCCTCGAACAAATCGTTGAGCTGCTTCTTCATCCATTCGATCTCGTTGACCATCCCCGAGATCGCCGTGATATCGTCCCGGACCTGGAGCTGCATGGCCACCATCTCCTGGATGTTGGCCAATGTTCCGTCGGATCGGGGGTCCTTCAGAATCTCCAGCTCCTGGGTGAAGGTCTCGCCGCCGACCTTGAGATTTACGGTGTAGATGCCCGGGGCCACCCTCACTCCGCTGAACCCTCCCTGCGTCCCCCAACTCAGAACGGGGATCCAACCTTCCTCCTCCCACTGTTCCCTGAACCGTTTTTCCTGAACCACCGTGGGGTTCCCCGGGGGTTTGGTCCGGATCTTCGCCTGTTCGGGGCCTGGATAGCGCATGTTCCAGGAGATCCTGTTGATTCCCACGTCCCGGGAGCCCCTGAGAGTGTTCACGAGCTGACCCCGGGAATCCAGAATCTCTAGTTCCACAGGCCCCGCCGGCGCTTCCTTCAGGTAGTAGTTGATGAACGCGTTGGTCGGGACCGGGGCCCCACCCGTGATGGAGTGCATGCGGTAGGTTTGCCGGGGAGCGAAGAGGTGGGCGCCGGAGGCCAACACGTCATCGGTGAGCTGCTGGAACGGCGTTACATCGTCCAGGATCCAGAAGCCGCGGCCGTACGTGGCGATGACCAGGTCGTTGAAATGCTCCTGGACCACGACGTCGTGAACCGGGGCATGGGGCAGGTTGTTCTGGAGGGTCAGCCAGTTCCCCCCATCGTTGAAGGACATATAGATGGCGTTTTCCGTCCCCAGGTAGAGGAGTCCCTGCCTCACCGGATCTTCATGGACCCAGTGCACATAGCTGAACACGCTGACCGGAAGATCCGAGGCGATGGAGACCCAGCTCTGCCCGTAGTCCGTGGTTTTGTAGACATACGGATCGCGGCCGTTCATCTGGTGAAAGTCCACGCTCATGTAAGCTGTGCCAGCGTGGTGTTTGGACGGGTGGATGTTACTGACGGTGCCCCATGGAGGGAGATTGGGGACGTTGGCCGTAAGGTTCGTCCAGTTCTCTCCACCGTCTCGGGTGATGTGTACGAATCCGTCGTTCGTTCCCGCCCAGATCACACCCTCTTCCAGCGGTGATTCGGCGATGGCAAAGACCAGCTGGGCCATCTCCACACCGATGTTGTCCTTGGTGAGACCCCCCGACGGTCCCATGAGGGAGGGATCGTTCCCGCTCAGATCAGGGCTGATGATCTGCCAGCTCTCACCACCGTCGGTGGTCTGGTGCACGTACTGGCTTCCGAAGTACACCTTGTTGTGGTCGTGGGGGGAAATGGTGATGGGGAAGGTCCAGTTGATGCGGTACTTCACGTCTTTGGCTGCGGCGCCGTAGCTGGACTCGGGCCAGACCTTCACGCTCCTCTGATGTCCGGTCCGGTAATCCACCTTGGTGAATCCACCGGTGTAACACCCGCCCCAGACGATCTCCGGGATCACCGGGTCCGGGACGATGAACCCGCTCTCACACCCTGCGCTGGATTCCCAGTCGTCCGTTGAGACGCCCCATCCCCGGGCCCTGACGGTGCTCGGCCCTTTGTAACCCGAGCCGTCCTGTTTGCCGCCATAGACGAAGTAGGGGATCTGATTGTCCACATTTACGTGGTACATCTGAGCGATGGCGGGGGTGACGCGTTCCCAGGTTTCCCCCCGGTTGTAGGTGAGGTTCGCGCCCCCGTCGTCACTGATCATCATGCGGTCAGGCATCAGGGGGTCCGCCCACATGTCGTGAGTGTCACCACCCCAACCGGACCTCTCCGTGGTGTAGCCCCCATCGTAGGAGATGCTGTGGCTGTTGGCGTTGAAGTAGATCTCGTTCTCGTCGGCGGGATTCACCAGGATTCGGCCGGCGTAGTGGGACCGCTCGTTCAGGAGCCGGTCAGAGCTCACCAAGGTCCAGTTTTCGCCACCGTCGCTGGACCGCCACAGAACCCCACGGTTAGGCCAGCCGGTCTCGATCATGGCGTAGACGACGTCCGGGTCACTGTTGGCGTAGGCGATACCGATCTTCCCAACGGGATCGTCCGGGAGCCCGTGGCCACTCAGTTTCTCCCAGGTCTCCCCCGAATCAGTGGAGCGATAGATCCCACCGTTGGGTCCGCCGCTTTCCCGGCCGTAGGTCCGGATGACGAGGGGCCACGCCCCGGCCAGGAGAGTCCGGGGATTGCTGGGGTCTATAGCGATCTCGAAAACCCCGGTGTTCTCGTCGATGAAGAGCGTCTGTTCCCAGGTCTCGCCGCCATCCGTTGTGCGGAAGATGCCCCGCTCCTGCTGTGGGCCGTAGGAATGCCCCACGGCAGCCACATGGACGATGTTGGGGTCCCTGGGATCGATGACCACACGGCCGATCCGGCCGGTAAGGTCGAGACCCATGTGGTTCCATGTCTCCCCTCCATCGGTGGATTTGTAGACGCCGTTTCCGATGGAGATGTTGCTCCGTACCCAAACCTCACCCGTCCCCACCCAAACGATGTTCGGGTCGGATGGAGCGATGGCCATGGCTCCAATGGACTGAGCCTCCATGTCGTCGAAGGTCGGGTACCAGTTGTTGCCCCCGTCGGTGGTCTTCCAGACGCCTCCCGACGCGCCGCCGATGAAGGACACCGCCGGGTCGCCGGGGACACCCACCACCGCCGAAGCTCGATTCCCCGGAGGGCCGATGTGCCGCCACCGAAGCCCGTCGTACAGGTCGGGGGTCAGCTCCTGGGCAGCGGCCGGGAGGGATGACAGGACAGCGAGCATCAGGACGAAGGTGGTGGTGGGAAGTCTCGAGATGAGACGGGGGAGCAAGTGGTTCATGTCGAACCTCGCTTCAGCTGGATCGGGGGCTTTCTGGGTCTGAGTTCAGGACGGATCTACTCCGGAAAAGGTTGGGGTGTCAAGTGATTCGCCTGGTTGGACGCCTGAATCAAACCAAGCCGCACCTTGACTTTTGGGCGGAAACGGAAGGTTTTTCATAGCTGACGAACTCCCATGAATACCCTGACCGACGGTGCCAATGACCGACTTGAGCCTCCAGGGGCTTCCGCCCCACGTGGATCTGAAAAACGGGGACCACCTTCGCCTCGTGGACCAGAAGGTGGATGAGTTGCTTGCGAAGTACAGCCAAAAGGGGGAGCTCGAGGCTCTGGAGAAGGAGCTCCTTGCAGGAGATGGCCCCACGCCAGTTTTTGCCCTTTTGGTTCTGAAACTGGCCAAGTCCCGGTTGGTGGTGGTGGAGATTGAGGACGAGGTGACCGTCTCGGTTGTGATGGCGGTCTACAAGGAACACAACCGCATTCGTCCCAACCACGAACACCCCCATGGAGAGGACTTCCTTCGCAGGAAAGCGTCCCAGCTGGAGACCCTCCTGGGTGATCAGGCCAACTTTAGGTGGCGTTTGATCGTGGTGGATGATGGTTGTCCCGAGGGTAGCGGGAAGATCGCTGAGGAGATCGTTCGAGCGGAGGGGATGGAGGACCGGGCTCAGGTTTGTTTCCTCGAGCAGGCCATCGGAGAGGGGGTTCCTGCGGTGAAGGCCCTGAGCACCACCGACGACAGCCAGAAGGGTGGGTCCATCATCTACGGGATGTGGCACGCTACCCAGCAGCCGGCCGAGGGGGAGCACATCATCATCTATACCGATGCCGACCTCTCCACCCATTTGGGCCAGATCGGACTTCTGGTTGAGCCCATCATGAAGGAGAAGAAGGACGTTGCCATCGGCTCCAGGCGGGAGCCCGATTCCGTTGTAGTGAAGCAGGGCACCAGGAACGACAGGGGAAAACTCTTCATCTATCTGTGGAAGAGGATGGTGCCGGTTCTGGGGGACATCATCGACACCCAATGTGGGTTCAAGGCCTTCAGGCAGGGCACGCTTCAGGAAATCCTGGAGGACCTCCTGGAATACCGGTTCGCCTTCGACATCGAACTTCTCATGCGGACGGCCCTGGGGTCTAAGGACAGGATCGCCAAGATTCCGTTGGCGTGGATCGACAGTGAAGAAGCGTCAACCACCACCGACATCCAGCCCTACCTCCCCATGCTTCGCTCCATCGCGGCCATGTATCGAACCTACCTTCCTTCTGAGGAGGTCCGTGAAGAATTCGCCGCCTTCATCGAAGAGTTGGACGAGGAAGGGTTCGACAGGTTGGTGGCGAACATTCCGTCGGAAATCGTCGACCGTGAGCCATTCGAGTTTGCCGATTTTGACGGGGTGACCGCCGAGGACCTCAGAAGGCGTATCTAAAGGTCTCGGCGATCTCTTCGTCGATTACCGCCTGGGATTGGGATCCAGGAACTGATCCAACGGGTTCCCGGGGGAGGTCGCCAGGGCCTCCAGGTAGATCAGGGTCGGCTCTGAGTAGATAAGGTTCGTGGCCTTTGCGGTAGGATCAAAGTCCTTGAATTTGAGGTTGTTCTGGCCGTGTAGAAAATCGGTGGTAAGGACGTGATAGGTGCTGTCCATCTTCAGTGCTGTTCCGTCCGAATGGAAGTAACCGCCCTGGGTGGTCATTCCTGCTACGATGAAGTCATCCGTTAGACACTCGACTACCTCCGCCCCTGTCAGCTGAATAGGTCGCAAGCCACGAATCCATGACGAAGTTCTGAAGGGCGACGGACTTCTTCCCGAGTTGCTCGTTCAAGTAGCCCACGACCCCGGAAAGGGCGGCTTCCAGAAGGTTTTGCCAGTGCTCGATCTGACCCTGCTCGTTGGTTGTGTAGAGCACCGTGAGGGCCATGACTCCGGGCTGCTCTTCTCCGGGGCCCTCCCCCTCGTCATTCGGTTCTGAAGGCCCTGATCCACAGGCCATGAGAGTAGAGAGGGCGAAGCCCAGCGCGAGCGGACACAGGAATGAAACGCGGAAGGACCAGCGGCGAAGCCGCAGGCGATTCATGGAGAACCTCTGGCGTTTTCGTGTGGAAAGACCGGACGACCTCACCCAGCTACAATCCATTCTACGCCCTGAGAATGGCTAGAGAAAGAGGCGGCGCCTATCCTGCGGCACCTCCCACGGCCAGTCGTAGAGCTTCTTCTGGTCACGGCTGATACCCCGCTGATTCGGCCCTCGCCATCTGATCCCGATCCGAATTCCCGCTGATCCCCTTTCCTTATCGTGGCCTTGAATTCGAAACGAAAAGCATCGGACGGGTTGGACCTTTTTGAAACTACCCCGAGATGTTTGAACCTTCTTCCGGGGGATCGGGAGTCTCAACCGCTTCTTTGACCCTCACGATACGGGATGCAGAGAACTCCTGACCGTACATATCAACGGTTCGGATTCGGATGAGATGCCCACCCACCGGGAGCCCCGCCGGAAGCCGGCCCTCCCAAATGTGTCTGGACACCGATGCTCTTCGGCCGCCCGCATTCTCCGAGAGCCTGACGAAGAGGGGATCCCGTTGGGGGGAAAACTCCATGGGGACCCAATCACCGGATTGGCCCACGGACATTTCCACCACCGCCCGCTCAGTGCCGCCGAAGTAGTTCAGTATGACGGGGGTCTCGGCGAGGGCGGCCACGGCCACCTCTTCTGGGGCCTGGATCTGCATCTGGTAATCCGCAGGCCTCCGGGCCGCCTTGAACCGGGTGGAGTATTCGGTGCCATCGAATGACGCCACGAAATATCCGTTGGGTGCCCCATCGGAACCTGTGGCGTGGGGGATGTCCGTTTCATCCCTTGGTCCCTCCCACCAGGCTCCACAGGTCGCCCCGGACACGATGTGGTGGTGGGGGTTGGGCCTCTTCCACCCGAATTCCTCGGTGATGAATCCCTGGGATATGGTGTGGGAGTGGGCGCTGAAGGACAGCGTGTGTGGGTGATTCTGTAGCAGCTCGTAGAGTCTCCCGAAGTCGGGATTCTGTTCCGCAGGGGTCAGAGGGATGTGCATGGCGAGAACCACCAGCTTCTCCAGCGGTACGTGGGCCAGATCAGCCTCGATCCATGCCAGCTGTTCCCGGCCCAGGCCCGTGACATAGGACGGCCCCTGCTCTGGCCACGCCACATCGGCCAGGATCATGAAGTGCACCGGGCCGTAGTCGAAGGAATAGTACCTGGGGCCGAAGATGGTTCGCCATGTGTCGTAATGCTGGTGGGTATCCATCCCTTCGTAGTTCGCGTCGTGGTTTCCGGTGACGTTGTAGAAAGGAACTCCGACCCTACCCGCGGCCTGGATGTACGGGAGGTAGGTGGCCTTGTTATCGAAGCTGATGTCCCCAAGGACCACGGCGAAACCCGCGTCGGTGCCTACCATCTCTTCAAGAACGTCGTGGGCCAGGAAGTCCACCTCCTCCACACTTCTGGGCTGGGGGTCTCCCAGAAAGAGGGCCTTGAACTGGTCTGGTTCGGTCTGGGGGATCAGGCCGAAATCGACGGATTCCGGGAGGGGCCCGGTAGGCTGGACCGTGGGCTCAGCGAAGGGTAGGGCCTCGGTGTTTTTGTGGACATGGTAGAAGAGGGGGAGATTGTTTTCCGATAGGGCGGTACGGTATCCCCTGGGTTTGACCACGAAGTAGATGGCTTCGTCGTGCTCCGGCAGGACCCACCGGCCCATCTCGTCCGTCGCCGTGACGGATCGTTGGTCCGAGACCCGGACCCCCTCGATCCCGGGCTCACCGTCGTCCCGGATCCCGTTTTCATTCACATCGTGGAATACGAATCCCTGGGCCACATCCGGTCCGTCGTACCCTGGGGGTGGAGTCTCCTCGGAGGTACAGCTCAGGGAGGCTGCGACCAGAATGACCGCCGCCGCAATTGGGGCCGTGGCTACTCTTATGGATTTCATTGATGGTTCCTAGTGGTTTTTCTTGATGCGTTCGGGACAACCGTCCGTCACCCGGGTGTCGGCGAGATGAACGATCTTCCAACCATCGTCAGTGAGAGCCAGGTGGACGGCATCCACCCCGCAGTGGCGAAATTCTCCGCCCACGAAGAGATCGTACTCGGTCCAGACCGAGGCCAGAGCTCCGGACACCTGCACGATGGGATTGTAGATCCGTTCGTCGAGTTCCGGTCCTGTTCGATTCGAAACGGACTCGATCCACCCCGTCGGGGGGTTCATGCTGACGTTGTAGGCCCCGTCCCGGATGCCTGTACCGGTCATGAAGGCGTCAGGATGGAAGAGGGAGCTCAGCAGGTCACCGTCCCCGGTCCGCATTCCGTCGAAGAGGGTCGTCACGACGGCCAGTGCATCGTCTTCGGGGGTCTGGGCCCGGGCTTCTCCAGGGAAAACGGAAAGGGCCAGGGTCCCGAGGACGATGAGAATCAGCGTGTTCTTCATGGTACGTCCGGGTCAGGGTAGGAGAGCCTCTGGTGAGATGCTCTCATGGGATACCCCGGGAAGATTGCCACAGTTGGGATGTGTGGGAAAGCCCCTGGCCTGGGAAAACAACTGGCCTGGGAAAACCCCAGACCAGGGCAGACCTCACGAGTCCGCTTCCCCAAAGCGGCTCAAATGGTCACCGCGCCCAGAGAAGCCGACGATACGGCGGTGGCGTATTTCCGGAAGACCCCTCCCTTGGCCGGAAGGGCCGGGGGCGTCCACGCCGACATCCGCTGGGCGAGTTCGTCCGGGTCCACCTCTACGTCGAGACGACGTCCCGGCAGGTCCAGATGGATGGTGTCTCCCTCACGAACGGCGGCAATGGGGCCGCCCACGGCCGCCTCGGGGGCTACGTGTCCGGCCATGAGGCCGTGGGTGGCGCCTGAAAAGCGGCCATCGGTGAGAAGGGCCACCGATGACCCCAGTCCGGCCCCGGCGATGGCTGCAGTAACCCCCAGCATCTCTCGCATTCCCGGACCTCCCCGAGGTCCCTCATTCCGGATGACCATGACGTCCCCCGGTTTGATGGTTCCACCCCGGACGGCCTCGAAAGCATCTTCCTCCGACTCGAACACCCTGGCAGGGCCCCGATGGTTCGTCCGTTCGTGACCCACCACCTTCAGGACGCATCCTTCGGGAGCAAGATTCCCCTTCAGAATGGCCAGTCCGCCCCGGGGTTTTATGGCGTCCTGGGTGGTTCGGACCACTTCCTGGCCAGCCTCCTCGTGAACGAGTCCCGCCTCCTGGGCCAGGGACCGGCCGGTGACAGTGGGGGTGTTGGGGTGCAGCAAGCCGCCCTCCATGAGTCGCTGGACCACCAACCCAACCCCACCCGCTCGATGGAGATCGGTAGCTACGTACTTTCCGCCGGGCTTCAGGTCGGCAATGAGAGGCGTCCCGGAGCTGATCCGATCGAAGTCGTCGATGTGTAAATCGACTCCCGCCTCCTTGGCCACGGCCAGGATATGGAGGACCGAGTTGGTTGATCCCCCGGTGGCCACGGCGACGGAAATCCCGTTCTCCAGGGACTCCCTGGTCAGGAATCGGCCCACGCTGACACCCTCCTCCACCAATCGGACTGCGGTCCGGCCGGCTTCCCTGGCCACCTCCCTTTTCTCCGGGTGGATGGCGGGGACCATACCGCTTCCCATTGGGGAAATCCCCATGGCCTCGAAGACCGTGGCCATGGTGTTCGCAGTGAACTGACCGCCACAGGCCCCTGCGCCAGGACAAGCGGCGCATTCGATCTCGTGGAGTTCTTCGTCGGTCATGGAGCCCGAGGAGTGAGCGCCAACAGCTTCGAAGACATCCTGGATGGTGACGTCCCTACCCTTGTGGACGCCGGGCTGGATGGACCCCCCGTAGAGCATGAGACCGGGGCGGTCCAGCCTGGCCAGGGCCATGACCGTGCCGGGAATGGTCTTGTCGCATCCCGAAAGGGCCACCACCCCGTCGAACATGTATCCCCGGCAGGTGAGCTCGATGGAATCGGCGATGACTTCTCGGCTCACCAGGGACGCCCTCATTCCCTCCGTACCCATGGTGATACCGTCCGAGACAGCGATGGTGTTGAACTCCAGAGGGGCGCCCCCTGCCTCCCGGACGCCCTCTTTCACCCATTCAGCCAGCTCCCGGAGGTGGGCGTTGCACGGAGTGGCATCCGTCCATGTGTTGGCAATCCCGATGAGCGGTTTGTCGAAATCCTCGGTCTCCATACCAACGGCCCGAAGCATGGCACGAGCCGGAGCCCGACTGGGCCCCCCGAGAATGGTCTGGCTGATCCTCTTCGGGTCGTTCTTTGCGGAGGGGTTCATGCCACCCCCGCGGTGGCGTAGGAGGAGGCCGTGACGCAGTTGGCCCTCCACCCGTGGGGATCGGCTTCGGTCCCCTTGGCCACAGCCATGAAGCGCTGTTGGAGGGTCCGAGTGACGGATCCCACCCTTCCGTCTCCCACCTGGATACGGTCCACCGATCGAACCGGAGTCACTTCAGCGGCCGTTCCTGTGAAGAACAGCTCGTCCGCCGTATAGAGAGCCTCCCTGGGGACCGACTCCTCTCGAACCTCGAAACCCTCTTCTTTGGCCAGAGTGATGATGGAATCCCTGGTGATTCCCAGGAGGATCGTGCCGTCGGAGTGAGGTGTGCTCAGGATCCCGTTCTTCACCACGAATAGGTTCTGACCACTCCCCTCGCTCACCCGTCCATCAGGGCTGAGGGCAATGGCTTCGGCGTACCCGTTCAGGGAAGCCTCCATCTTCATCAACTGGCTGTTCAGGTAATGCCCCCCGGCTTTCGCCAGGGCCGGATAGGTGTTGGGGGCAGGCCGGTTCCACGTGGAGACGCAGGCATCGACCCCTTGCGACAGGGCCTCCTCTCCCAGGTATGCGCCCCACGGCCAGCAGGCCACATAGGTCCCTACTGGGCTGGCGTCGGGGTTGAGGCCGGCGGCCCCGTACCCTCGAAAAGAGATGGGCCGGATATAACATTCTTCCAGCTCATTTCGAACGACCAGGTCACGGCAGGCCGAAGCCAGTTCTTCCGGCGTGCAGGCCGGCTCCATTCGATAGATCCGGCAGGAGTCGAAGAACCGCGATACATGATCCTCCAGCCGGAAAATGGCCGGGCCGTCCGGCGTGGAGTAGCACCGGAGTCCCTCGAATACTGAAGACCCGTAGTGGACCACGTGGGCCATGACGTGGAGGGTGGCGTCCTCCCATCGGACGAACTCGCCATCGTTCCAAATCCACGGTGTGCTCTCGAACTCGGCTGACATGGTTCCTCTCCTACAGCCAGGCCATACGGGATCTCAGGTCCCGGCCTACGGCTTCCAGTTGATGGTTTGATTCTCCGGACCTCCTCTTGAGGAAATTGTCTCCCCCAGAGGAGGCTTCGTCCATCCAGCGCCGGGCGAAGGCCCCGGTCTGTACTTCTTCCAGGATCTTCTTCATGGCGGCGCGGCTTTCCTCGCCCACGACCCGGTCACCACTCACGTAATCCCCGTACTCGGCGGTGTCGCTCACGCCTTCCCGCATGCCCGAGAGTCCCTGGGAATAGATGAGGTCCACGATGAGCTTGAGTTCATGGAGGCACTCGAAGTAGGCCAACTCCGGAGCGTAGCCACCGTCCACGAGCGTTTCGAAGCCGGCCTTGATGAGGGATGAAACCCCACCGCAAAGGACGGCTTGCTCGCCGAAGAGGTCGGTCTCGGTCTCGTCACCGAAGGTGGTTTCGATAACTCCCGCCCGGGTGGAGCCGATGGCGTCGGCATAGGCCAGAGCGTTCTGGAAGGCCCGGCCCGAAACGTCCCGGTGGACCGCTACAAGGGCAGGAACACCTCTCCCAGCCTCGTACTCGGTCCGGAGGAGAGCACCGGGTGACTTGGGCGCCACCAGGGACACATCCACACCCGCCGGTGGGTCGATGGCGTCGTAGTGGACATTGAATCCGTGGGCAAACATGAGAGTGGCGTCGGGCCGGAGGTTCGGGGCTATATCCTCCTGGAAGACTTTGGGCTGATCCTGGTCGGGGATGAGGACCATGACCGTGTTGGCCTGTTTGGTGGCCTCGGCAACTGAATCGACCCGGAGCCCTTTCGCCTGGGCCTGGTCCCTGGAAGGGCTTCCCTCCCGGAGGCCCACCACCACGTCCACCCCACTGTCCTTGAGGTTCTGGGCGTGGGCATGGCCCTGACTACCATAACCGATGATGGCTACGGTCCGGCCCTTGAAAAGGGTGCGATCAGCATCCTTTTCCTCGAATACCCTGATCTGTGTCATTCCGAACTTCTCCTTTTTTTGTTTGCCATTTCTTCTGGCGCAGGAAGCTCTCCGGTCCGGTGGAAGCCCGTAAGGACCCCTCTGTCGGCCAGGTCAGCCAGTGCGGCATCCACTTCGTGGGGGGTGCCGGTGATTTCTATCAAGTCACAATCCTCACGCTGACCGAGGAGACGTCCCCGATCCGTCAGGAAGGGGCCCGAACCGGAATGAACTCGGGCAAGGGCCATTTCCCGTGTTTCAAGGGCGTGGCTTTCCCCCAGACCTCGGACCTCCCGGACGTCCACCAGGTTTTCCAGCTCAGCCTTGACCCTGTCCGGAGCCGATCCCGAGGGCGAGATCTTGAGAAGGACCTCGTAGGTCCCACGGGGTCCCGGGAAGAGGGAGATGTTTTGTACTCCCATGTATTTCCGTCGGAGGGTGCTGAGAAACCGTTCCAACGCTCCGGTTTGGTCCTGGACCCGAACCAGGTAGGCGAAGCCTGTCATCGGGCTGGATCCAGGGCTGGGTTCAGTGCTGGAGCCTCGACTTTGTTTTCGATGCCGGTTCCCGGGGCCGCCATGGGAAAGACCATCTCCTGAGCGGGAATTCGGAGGTCCATGAGGCAAGGCCCCGGGGTTTCCTCAGCCTGGTCCAGGACGGCTTCGAGTTCGTCGGCCTCCGTAACCCTCCAGGCCGGGATGCCGTAGGCTCCGGCCAGAGCCACCAGGTCGGGGCCGAGGATTTCACTCTCGGAGAGGCGTCCCTGGTAGAAGAGGTCCTGCCACTGGCGGACCATCCCCAGGAATCCGTTATTCACGACGGCGATCTTGAGCGGGAGGCCCTCCTGAACCACCGTGGCCAGCTCCTGGATGTTCATCTGGAACCCGCCATCGCCGGCCACTACCCACACGGGCCGGTCCGGTCGTCCCAGAGCGGCTCCTATCGCTGCCGGGAGGGCGTAGCCCATGGTCCCCAGTCCGCCGGAGGTGAGATGGGTGCCCGGAACACCGCTTCTGAATTCCTGGGCCAACCACATCTGGTGCTGGCCCACATCGGTGGTCACCAGCGCTCCCGACTCCCTGATTCTGGCTGCCAGAGCTCTGGTGGCCTCTCGCCCGGAAAGGGGGCCGAGGGGCGGGATTCCCTCTGAATCCGAGCTGGTTTCCCGAGACCAACTCCGGAGACAGGACCACCACTCTTCACGGATGGCGGTTTGGACCCTCTTCACCAGGGGCGGTAGAGTTTCCCGAAGATTCCCCACGATGGGGATCCTGGGCTTCACGGTCCGACCCAGGGTGACTGGATCGATATCCAGGTGGATGATCTCCGCGTTGGGGGCGAAGGTAGAGACGGGCCCCGTGACCCGGTCATCGAATCGGAGGCCGAGGCCCAGGATGACGTCGGCCGCCTGGATGGCTTGGTTCGCCCGCTCCGTGCCATGCATCCCGGGCATGCCCAGGGCGAGGGTGTGGGCGGGTGGAAACCCGTCCAAGCCCAGGAGAGTCGTGACCACGGGTAGCTCGGCCTTCTGGGCAAGGGCCATGACGGTGGATTCCACCTCGGAGAGGATCACCCCCCGTCCGGCCATGATTACCGGGCGTTCCGCTTCATTCAGGAGATTCGCCGCTTCATCCAGAAGATCCTCGGACCATCCTCCCTCGGAGGGGGGGATGGGAAAGCTCTTTCGTCCCTCTCTCCGACCCAAGGGGAACATGAGGGTTTCCCGAGTCTGGACGTCCTTGGGAAGGTCGATGAGGACCGGACCCGGGCGACCCTCCACGGCCAGCCGAAAAGCCGCCGAGACGATGGCAGGGAGGTCGTCGGGATCTTCCACCAGGAAGCCGTGTTTGGTGACGGGTATGGTGGTTCCCAGGATGTCGGCTTCCTGGAAGGCCTCGGAACCCATGACAGGCAACGGGACCTGCCCCGTGATGGCTACCATGGGGACGGAGTCGGAGAGGGCCGTTGCCAGGCCGGTGACGAGGTTCGTTGCGCCTGGCCCCGACGTGGCTACCACCACCCCCGGGCGGCCCGTAGCTCGGGCGAATCCGTCGGCTGCGTGGGCCGCCGCCTGTTCGTGACGCATGAGGACATGGCGGATGGAGGGGGTCCGGTACAGAGCGTCGTAGAATGGAAGGATGGCCCCTCCCGGATACCCGAAGAGGATCTCCACACCCTCCTCCATGAGGGCGTGGCAGAGGATCTCGGAACCGTTCATGGGTCGCATGGAACTACCTCACCTGTGAGAATAGGCACGGGGCCATCGGAGCTAGCTGCTGCTGGGGGACCATGGCGTCAGCTCCAGGGGTACGGCCGGTCGTCCAACCCCGAACGTTCCAGGGCCGCGGCCTGCTCTGCTTTGTTCAGGGTGTGGAGATAGGCCCGGGTGGCGGCGTTCACTACGTCCGTGGAAGCCCCCCGACCCGAGAAGGTTTTCCCGTCGATCCGGGCTACCAGGCTCACCTCTCCCACGGCATCCCTGCCCGCTGTTGTGGCCCGAATGGCCAGCTGCTCCACGACGGCGTTGAGTCCCGTTGCGGCGTCCACCGCCGAGAAGGAAGCGGCGATGGGACCGTCGCCAATACCGGCTCCTGTCTTCCGGATGCCGTCCTGGGTCTGGAGCTCCACCTCGGCCCTGGACTGTTTGGCTCCGCATTGGACGGAGAGGTCCGTCAGGCGGAGGAACCGGGGGACGTCCTCCATTGCGCCGTGATGGAGGATGGCCACCAGATCCTCGTCCAGGATCTCCTGTTTCTGATCAGCCAGTGCGGAAAAGAGACGGAAGGCTCGATTCAGGGCGTCCTCGTCCAGCTCATATCCGAGATTCTCGTACCGGCTTTGGAGAGCGTGTCTCCCCGAGTGTTTCCCCAGGACCATGCGGCTCTCCGGGGCGCCCACCTGTTCGGGGGACATGATCTCGTAGGCCGTCCGCTCCTTCAGGACCCCGTCCTGATGTACCCCGGACTTGTGGGCGAAGGCGTTCTTTCCCACCACGGCTTTGTGGGGGTGGGGGTGGATTCCGGTGAGGTGCCCCAGGAGATGGCTGGCCCGGTGCAGGCCTTCGGTGACGATACCGGTGGTGTGGGGGAGGATGTCATGCCGGATGGCCAGCGCCATGACCACCTCTTCCAGAGCGGCTACCCCGGCCCGCTCCCCGATACCGTTCACGGTACATTCCACCTGCCGGGCCCCGGCTCGAATCCCCGCCAGAGTGTTGGCCACGGCCAGGCCCTGGTCGTTATGGCACTGAACGCTCACCACCACATCGGCCAGTGCGGGGACCCGGTCGTACAGGGTCTTCACCAAGGCCTCGAATTCGGCGGGGTGAGCATACCCGACGGTGTCAGCCAGATTCACCGTGGTGGCCCCGGCCTCCATGGCCATAAGAACCGCTTTGGCGAGGAACTCCTGATCTGCCCTGGCGGCATCAACGGCAGTGAACTCCACGGCCTCGGTGTAGCGTTTGGCCCTCTCCACCGCCTCGGCCACCCGGTCCAGACACTCCTCCCGGGAGATCTGGAGATTGTGACGGAGATGAATGTCGGAGGTGCCGATGAATGTGTGGATCCTGGCCTGTGTGGCTCGGTCCAGAGCCGAGGCTGCCCGATCGATGTCCCCGGACTTGGCTCTTGCCACTGCTGCGATACAGGTGTCCTTCACCTCTTCCGCCACGGCCCGGACGGCGTTGAACTCGTCCATGGATGCAACGGGGAACCCGGCCTCGATGGTATCGACTCCTAGCCCGGCCAGTTCCTGGGCGAGGCGAAGCTTCTCCTTGGGCGTAAGGCTACACCCGGGAGATTGCTCCCCTCCGCGGAGTGTAGTGTCCATTACCAGAATCTGGGCCATGCTTTCTTCCCCAATAAGAAAAGCGGGCCCCCCCGAGGGAGGGCCCGCTGTCGTGTCTTCGGAGTGTGTCTTCTACTTCATCGCTCTCCCAAGCACGTGCGGGCCCTCACCCCTAAGCGCGAGTACGCTTAGGAGCAGGCTAATAACGAGCACGATGTTGGTAAGAGCGGTCATTATTTCTCAGGAAACGTTTGTTTTGTTCTTTAATCCAAGCCTGCTAGATATACGAAACGTGGATAGGGGTCAAGGGTCTTGTATCGGGGGAGGCGTCCAGAAATCCGGCGTGCCCTTTGCCCCAGCTGCGTGGGGTCCGTGAAAGACGGCTGCGTTGAAAAGAGTCCTGAAACTCCCGAAGGGCTGCCCCCGCCACTGAGGCTTGAATCCCAGAAGAATCACATGCCCCTGACCGTGGTGCACATCAAGTGCAGCTGCGTACCCGTGGAGGTGTTCCTCCCCCAGCAGGAAACCGGACAACAGAGGGGACCCGGTAGAAACGTGCTTGGCCAGGGCTACACCCTCGAATCCCTCCTTGGTGGTGAAGACCGGGCTTCGAGAAAAGAAGACGGGCGCCCTCGCTGGCATTCCTGCCATGATGGGATGTGCAGCATCGGGAAGGATCTCCAGGATCGAACCACTAATGGAGAACTCGTCTCCCCCGATTCCGGCGGTGACATTCTCGACCGGTAGCCCCAGTTCATCGATGGCGAACTGACTGCTCCCATTGAGGCAAACCAGGGTTCCCCCGTTCTGTACGAACTCATCCAGAGCCCGGACACCCTCGGGCCCGATTCCACCAACGTACCGGGGGTGGATGGTTCCCGTTCGATGGCCCCCCAGGATAGTCCGTGCCCCGTAGTCAGCCAGGATGATCACGTCCAGGCGGTCCCCCAGGGATCCGGCTTTGATGTCGGCGTTTCTTAAGCTCACGGGATCGAAGCCGTACTGCTCCAGCATCCAGCGGGTCCAACCTTCGTCCATGCTGGCCTGCCATGGGCGGAATAGGCCGATTCGCGGAGGGGGCAAGACGGCTCCGGCGCTTCCCGCTCCGAATGCCCGGAGGTTGAGATCGCCCACGAGCCCCTCAGCCGCCGATCCATTCAGCCCGCTGATGATGAACCTTCCCCCCGAGTCCGGATCGTCACCCTGGGGAGGGGCGGCCAGGTACCGAACGGAGCCTCCGGACTTCCAGGCTCTGTTTACGGCCCGGAAGGCGTTGTTCTGCGATGGGCTCACGGAGAAAGTCGACCCGCCACCCCGGATCCGGCCGGGAAGGGGGACGATCCCTGCTGCCACCGTGTCGCTGTTGAACCCCAGCCCGGGGGGACTGTCGAAGTGGGCGGCATCGTCTGCCTCGGCCATCTCCCCGGTGCTCTCCCAAGCCAGGACTTCACCCCGGACCGGGGTCATGGCGTTCCGGATTTCCTGGGAGAGGGGTTCGGATGCCTCGTACACCTTGATTCCGAACTGGAGGGGCAGGGTCCATCCCGAAACGTCGTAGGGCCGTTTCGGCGGCCCCCCCTGGTACTCCCGGAGGTCCGGGTACTCCTGGACTTCGAATAGTGTCCGCACCAATGCGGAGAACTCCTGGTCCATGGGAATGACCCAGGTCCCGGCTGGGTGCGTCTTTCCCTGGTACTGGACGGGGACCTCGAGTTGGGAGACGCGGACCCCGTTGAAGGCCAGACGTCTCAGGAGTTCCACCGGAGCCACCGGGTCCCTCTGATCTTGAGGGATGAAGTAGGCGTAAGGGGGGGCATCGGTGTGGCGCTGAATGGCATCCCGACCAGCCTGGTACCGGTTGTAGAGGAGGTCGAATTTGAACTTGGCCGCGAAGTCCAGCACCGCGATGGAGGCTGTCTCCATGTACTCGACAGCGTCACGGAGGCGCCACCACCCACCGGGCCAGGGGCTGGAGTAAAGGGATTTGGGTCGCAGATCCTGACCGTTGGCCATCACCTCGGAAGGGCTGTAGAAACGAGGAGTCGCAGAACCGCCGGCGGTTTCGGTCCAGAAGGCCGCAGCGTTCTGGAGCATGGGCAGGTAGTCGATGTACCCCGGATACCAGGCGTCGAAGACCCCCATGTGGGTAGCCCCCACCTGACCCCTTTCCTCAAGGGCCTGGGCCATGAGCATGCCCATGGTGTTCACCGTTCTGGCCATGAGGGGGTGGACACGGTTCCCCACGGGTTCTTCAAAGGGGGGCAGCCAGATACGGGTGGGGAAGGGGGCCGACTGATGGTGCACGAATACGATCTGAGGTTCCCACTCCCGCCAGGTTCGGCCAATGACCCGGGACTCCACCATGTTCAGCATGTAGGAGTCCCTGTTGTTGTCGTGGCCGACGTACATCTGGTACAAATCGGGCATGGACGACGTCTCGTACGGTGTCCCTACGTTGGACATGTACCAGTCGGCCACCTTGGTTTGGCCATCTGGGTTTAGGGTAGGCCAAAGCATAAAGATGACGTTGTCGAAGATGGCCTGGATCTCCGGGTCGTCCCCTCCGGTAAGGAGGTCGTAGGCCAACTGGATGGTGTGCTGGTGGGCTGCAGATTCGGAGGCGTGAACGGCACCATCGATATGGACAATGGCTTTTCCCTCCGCCGCCAGTTCCCTCGCTTCGGTGTCCGAAAGGTCGGCCGGGTGGGCCAGCCGGTAGGAGATTTCACGATAATGCTCCACCTGGGCCAGGTTCTCCGGGGATGAAATCAGGGCCAGGTAGAAAGGCCTGCCCTCCGAGGTTCTCCCAACGTCCACCATACGGAGATGATCAGAGGCCTGATCCAACTGTCGGAAGTACTCGATGGACTGCTCGTACGTGGCCAGCTTGAAGTCATCACCGGGTCTGAAGCCCAGGACGGATTCGGGGGAGGGGATGACTTCTTCCCCGGTCCTGGAGGAAGCTCCGGCTGTTGACTGTGCCATAAGGTCAACATGGCCAGCCGCGCAGAAGATAAGCAGCAGCAGCATATGGCCCAGTGCAATTCTCAAGGCACCTAGGGAGTCCAAGGAGAGGGTGGATCTCATGGGGAGTGCTTCCTGATCGTAGTTGGGTTCTCCGGCAACATGGCCGTTTCGTACTCCATTCTCCGGCGTTTCTGCCAACCTACCCCATCCGTTCGGGGTGCGCATGGTTGGCGTTGTATTTGAGCCAAAGCATTCTTCCACTCCCCGATCCGGCGTTAGTTTTCCTTGGAAAGCACTTCGAGGACTCTTCCAGGTGGTTTGAATGAACCGGACCAACCAGCTTTTTTCCCAGCCGACCCGACCAGGCCTTCTGGTCTCGGCCCTCACTATTTTCTGTTTCGGAGCCTGTGAAGCTCCCGAACGAGATGCTGTTTCGGAACCGGCTGAAGCCTCCGTAACGCCCGCCCGAATCGTTGCCATCGGCGATCTCCACGGCGACCTGGAGGTATCCCGGACGGCTCTGCGTTTGGCCGGGGCTATCGATGCCAGCGATCATTGGATCGGGGGCGACCTGGTGGTCGTCCAGACCGGTGACATCCTGGACCGGGGTGACGGCGAGGCCGAAATCATCGAATTGTTCCAGCGCCTGAAGGCGGAGTCTGCAGAGGCTGGGGGGGCCGTCTACGTGCTTAACGGCAATCACGAGCTGATGAACTCCTACATGGATTTCAGATACGTGACGGAAGGTGGATTCGAGGATTATGGTGGTGAGGTGGAGTTCGACCCCGCCGATTCGGTCATGGCTTCCCTCGACCCCTCTCAGCGGGGAAGGGCTTATGCGGCCGGGCCGGGAGGCTCCCTCGCCCGGGTGTTCAGTGAACAGACCGTTCAGGTGATCGTGGGCAGAACGCTCTTCGTCCACGCCGGAATCCTCCCAGAGCACGTCGATATGGGGCTCGATAGCATGGAGGCTGCCGTTCGGTCCTGGTTGCTTGCCGAAGCTCCCCAACCCGAATGGATCAGAGGCGATCGGAGTCCCGTCTGGAACAGAGTTTACTCCAGCGAACCCACCCTTGAGAGTTGCATGACCCTCGACACGGTTCTGGCACGACTCGACCTGGATCGGATGGTCGTAGGGCACACCGTCCAGGAAGCTGGGATTACCGCCTATTGTGGTGGCCGCGTCTGGTGCATCGATGTGGGGCTGGCGGCCCATTACGGGGGGGTCCCCGAGGTCTTGGAGATCCGGGGTGATGCGGTCAGATCCTTGCGCTGACTATTCTTCCTTTGTTGATTTTCCCGTCTAAATCGATTTTCCGGTTTCTCCGGTTTGGTCCGGAGTCACCCATGAACCTGGAGATGTGAGCATGTCCGCTGACAAGGCTGTTTGTCTGGTTTGTAAAAGGGACTCGGATGAGATCCCTCTGATTTCTTTCGAATACAAGGGGTCGGGGCTTTTCATCTGCCCTCAGCACCTTCCCGTCCTTATCCACGATCCTACGAAACTGGCAGAAGTTCTTCCTGGTGCAGACGGGTTCCAGGCGGCCGACCACAACGACTGAGGAAAAGGGTGGCTACCCGGGTCGTCTGGGTAGCCATGCAACTTCTCGACACAATTTCGCGTTTCAACGGTATAGGGTAAGTGACGCGGGCGGTCGATAACCCCTTCTGTTCCCCCCAAAACCATACCACTGCTAAGACAGAGTGCGGAGAAACCCTTTGTTGTTTTCGAGGTTCTTCGTCGTTCAGGGGAACTTGACCCATTGCTTTTTCATAGAAAAAGTTTCACTACCGCCCCTAACCTCCTTTGAGGGGAGACACGATGTGGCTAGGTAGTCTGATAGGTGAACTCCACCGACGCTCCGTGTGGCAGGTACTCGGGGGTTATGCGGTGGTGGCGTGGATAATCCTCCAGCTGGCGGAGGTCTTGGAAGGGTTCATCGGTCTGCCTCTCTGGTTCGGACGGGCCATCGTTGTTGTGGTGCTCCTCGGGTTTCCGGTTTTCCTGGTTACGGCCCTCACTCAGGGAGGTCTGAAGAAGAGCGAGGAGGGTAGGAACCGCTACAGCGACCGAGCGGACGGGATCAATGGATCCTTTTCATCTTGGCAGCTACTGGAGAGCAACCCGTTGAGAAATGCCCTCGGGTATGTATTCACCTGGAGAAACGCCATCCTCGGTGGCCTGGTCATGGCCGTGCTCCTGACCATCGGGACTGCCGGTTATTCAGGTTTACGGTCTGCGGGAATTGGGCCTCTCGGCTCATTGGTGGCAAAAGGTGTTTTCGAAACCAACAGAAACCTGATTGTCTCCGAGTTTGAGGATAGGACCCTGGAGGGGACCCTGGGTGAGATGGTTTCGGCAATCTTCCGAACCGATCTGAGCCAATCCAGTGTGGTTCATGTGCTTGACGCGGGAGAGCTCTCTCAACTCCTAATCGGAATGCAGCGAGATCCGAAGGAGCCCCTAACCCACGATGTGGCGGTTGAACTCGCTCAGCAGGAGGGCATTGAGGCTGTCATCTCCGGTGAGGTCATCCCCCTGGGATCAGGAGTCGTGATCTCCGTTCGGTTGGTTGCGGTCGGTTCGGGGGAGACGCTTGTGCCCCTCACGGAGACGGCTAGGACCGTCGAAGCCGTTCCCGACGCCGTAGGTCGTCTTTCTGTCAAACTCCGCGAGCGGATCGGGGAGTCCTTCCGGAGCATCCAGGGGGAATCGCCTACCTCTGGGTGAATCCGCCCTCTCCCACCCCGAGCCTTTCGCCTTGTTTTGAAGTACATTGCCCCCTGGCGATCGCCCGACCCATGGCCCTTCAGGGAGTTCTTCCATGCGTAGTTTCCGACTCGGTTTCTTCCAGGTTTCGATTCCGGTCTTCACGACCCTTCTTCTCCTCCCCCTGGCTGGGCTCCATGGCCAGCGATCCGAGCCCCTGAAAACCCCTTTGTCGGAGGAGATGTTGGCCCTTTTCACCAATGAGATCAGTGGCCAGATGGCGTTCGACAACATGGTGAAACTCGCTGGAGCCCCCTGGCTCAGGGATGAGGCCGAGCTGACGGGGGAAGGGAATTTCTACGAGTCGGAAGAGATCTATCGTATGGCTCAGGCCTACGGGATCGAGACCGTTCGCTTTGACCGGTACGAAGCCCCGGGGACCTTCGACTACCCCCTGGAAGGGGAGCTTTGGGTCGATGGTAGAAGGATGGCCAGAATCCCCGCTGCCGCCGCCCTCGTGGCCAGCGGCACCAGGACCGGAGAGGTGGAAGGCCCCCTCTTGTATGTCCCCCAGGTTCCGGATGATCAGGTTCCGGCTTTTGCGCAGGCCATCGCCGCAGCCCCAGAGCAGTATCAGGGAGCCGTGGCCCTCATGTGGTCCCACCCCAGGGGAGCCCTGTTCCAGGCCTTGGATGAGGCGGGGGTTCGCGCCGTGATCAGCTTCGGCTCAAGGGAGCGGTACTTCGACCCGGACCAGGTGGTGTACTCCAGGGGCAGCTACGGACAGGGTGACAACCTATCCATGGGCTTCACCGTCTCCTGGCGGGAATGGTCGGAGATGCTGGAGGACGTTCAGATGGGGAGGACGGTCCAGATCAAGGGTCGGGCCGTGATGGAGACGTATCCGAACCGTTTCGAGACCGTGTACGCCTGGATTCCCGGCACAGAACCGGAGTTGCCCGGGGTCGTCTTCACCGCCCACCTCTTCGAGGGCTTCACCAAGCGGGGTGCCAACGACAACATGGGCGGCCCGGCCATCCAGTTGGAGATCGTCAGGGCCCTGAACGACCTGATCGCCTCGGGCCAGCTTCCCCAGCCTCGGCGAACAATCCACTTCGTATGGCCGAACGAGATCAGCGGAACCTATGAGTTCCTGAAGCGGGACCCCGCCCTGGTGGAGAAGCTTTCCATCAACATCAACATGGACATGGTCAGTGAGGGTCTTCGAAACGCAAATAGCTGGTTCACCATGAGCGAGACGCCGGCACAGCTCGCTTCATACTATGATGGACTCGCTGCGTCGATTCTGAACTATGTCTGGAGGACAAACGACATCGTCTACCTCTCAGGGGCACCCCGAGGTCGACCCGGCGGTCAATATTTCCCCATCCCCATGTGGGAGAAGAACGGTTCCCGAGATGCCTTCCGGTTCTTCATTCACGAAGCCACGGGGGGGAGCGACCACATCGTCTTCAACAACGCCTCGGTAGCGGTTCCCGGCATCGAGTTCTTCACCTGGCCGGACCAGTGGTACCATGCCGATACGGACACCCCGGACAAGGGTGATCCTACCGAAATGAGGCGGGTGGCGTTTATCGGGGCGACCTCGGCCTGGGTCTCGGCGAACCTGGAGGACCAGATGGTTCCAGATCTTCTGGATGCCGTGTCGGACTTCGGGTACAACCGGTTGGCGGAGCGTGGGCTTCCAAAGGCTTTGGAGGTGCTCGAAACCGGAAACGGCGGGAACAGGGCTGCCTCGGCGGCAGCGGCCCTCAACGTCATCGACGCTGCGGTAGCCAGAGAGAAGGATGCCGTCCGGTCGATCCACGACATTCATACGGGGAGCCGGAGTGCTCGGGGGTTGGTGGATGAAGAGATGGCTTCCTGGGATGCCTACGGCGAGGCTCTAAAGGCTTTCCTCCTGGAGACCGCCTTGGCGGGTGGGGCAGGCGTCCTCCAGATTCCTGAACCTTCGGCAGCCGAGCTGGCTTTCGATAGAGTGGTCCCGAGGCTGGGGCCTGGTATCCGAGGCCAGGAGTTCAACATGGGCCGTTACGACCGGGCGCAGTCCTATTTCCAGGAACACCCGGGAATTCTGCAGGATGTGGGCCTCAGCAATGGCCAGACCCAGCAGATTTTGAACTATGTGAATGGCCAGCGGTCTGTTCTTGTCATCAGGAATCGGGTGGCCGCCCAGACGGGAGAAGAGATCACCGTGGACCAGGTAGCCCAGTACCTGGAGATTCTTGAAGAGATCGGTTGGATTGAACTGCAGGAAGGAAACTGATGAGACGAAAGGACTTTTTGAGGGTCACCGCCGCCGGGTCGGCTCTTCTCGGCGCACCGGGTTGGATGTCAGCTTGTGCCGACTGGCCCGGGTCGGGTCCGAAGGCCCCTCTTGATGTGGCTGAGGCGGTAGGCGCCTGGCTCATGTCGGTATCACGAGAGGAGCGCCGGTCCCCAACCTGGCCCATGGTGCCAGCGGAAGGGGAGGCTGCCTCATTGAACCTCTATTCGGGCACGCCCGGTGTGATCCTCTTCTTTCTGGAGCTCCACCACGCCACGGGGAATCCCGATTATCTCAAAACGGCCCTGGAGGGTTCGTTTCTCCTGCAGGGGGCCTACCTGGAAGGGCCGGGATGGGCGAGGGCTGCCGGAGTGTCCCCCGACGATCCCACCCTGATCGATTCCGGGCTCTACACGGGACAACTGGGAGCCGCCTTCGCCCTGTCCGAAACCGCCCACGCCTCCGGCGGTCAGATCGATCCCATGGGATCCATGATTCTGTTCGATGCTGCCATGGTTATGGCCCAGGAGACAGGTGGGGGTGTCGCCTGGTACGAGGAAGATTCCGATACGGCCAGTTACGACATCATCAGCGGGAGCGCCGGGATCGGGCTGGGCCTCCTCTATTCGTATGAACGTCTCGATTTCATGGAGATGCTTGAACCGGCGGTTCGGGCCGGTCGATACCTCATCGAAAAGGGCCGGCCGGTGGGGGACGGCCTGAAGTGGCCCATCTCCGAGTCCAATCCCCGGCTCTATCCCAACTTCTCCCACGGAACGGGGGGTGTGGCCTATTTCCTGGCTCGCCTTGCCGAGGTAACGGGAGAGCAGGAGTTCCTGGATGCCTCCATCCAAGGTGCCCGGTATCTCCAGTCCGTGGCCCGCTGTCAGGATGACGGATGCATGGTGTTCCACCATGAACCCGGAGGAGAGGAGCTCTTTTACCTGGGCTGGTGTCACGGTCCCGTGGGCACGTCCCGGCTCTTTCAGCAGTTGGCCCAGGTGACGGGAGATTCGGAATGGAAGGACTGGGTCCTGCGGGGGGCGACGGCTCTCCGGAGTCAAGGAATACCCGGCATCAGGACGGAGGGGTACTGGAACAACGTAAGCCAGTGTTGCGGTGATGCCGGAGTTGGGGACTTCTTCCTTTCTCTGGCGGCGGAAACCGGCGACCAGAGCCACCTGGCATTCGCACAGGAACTGGCGGACTACATTCTGGGGGAAGCTACTGAAGCCGAGGCAGGGTTGAATTGGAACCAGGCCGAGAACCGCACCCAGCCGGAGTTTCTCCAGACCCAAACCGGTTGGATGCAGGGTGCCGCGGGAGTTGGCGCCTTCTTCCTCCATCTGGATGGAGCCCAAAAAGGGCGGGCTCCGCTCATCCGTTTCCCCGATTCCCCCTGGCTGGGCTGACGAGGGTCCAGTTGCCATGAACGATACCCGAACTCTCGGCCTGGCCCTATCCGGCGGGGCGGTTCTGGGGTGTGCTCACATCGGGGTCCTCCAGGCCTTCGACGAGGCGGGGATACAGGTCACCCATTTGACCGGGACCAGCATGGGCGCCCTGGTTGCATCTCTTTACGCCTTTGGCCTGTCGGGGAAGGAGATCGCCGGAATCACGGAAGCCCTTCGGTGGCCCCATGTCACCCGACCCTCCCCGGCCCGCCTGGGCCTCCTGTCCCAAGACAAGCTGAAGAAGACTCTCAGGAAGCATGTCGGTGACGCCCGTATAGAGGATGCCCGGATCCCCCTCGCCATGGTTGCGACGGACATCAGCACTGGGGAAAAGGTGGTGCTAACCCAGGGTGACCTGGCCGTAGCCGCCTGCGCCAGTGCTTGCTTCCCAGGCATCTTTGTTCCTGTGGAGTGGGAAGGCCGGCTCCTGGTGGACGGCGGTCTGGTTGAAAACCTACCCCTGTCCCCACTCCGGGATTGGGGGGTGGAACGAATCGTTGGCGTTGATGTCTACCTGGGCATGACCTTCCACCGGCCCGCCAGGTTGCTGGACCTGATCAAGAACGCTGTGGACATCGTGCTGGCCCAGGCGTCCCAGAAAGAAGTCGAAGGCGTGGATCTTCTGATCGCCCCGGATTTGAAGGCGTTTAGTTCCACGGATTTCAAACACGCACCGGCTCTGGTGGATGCCGGCTATCGGGCGGCAATGGAGGCTTTGGATCAGGCGGATCTCTGAGGCCCGACCGGGCTTACGCCGCGCTGGGTCGGCACCAGGAAGCCGTAGCGACCTTCGAGGAATATTTGGAGGCGCCCGTGCTCTTCCGCCTCGGGTGGAGGAGCTCAGGGAGGCTCTTGGTAGGGTGGGGGGGAGCTTGAGCCCCTATCCCTTCGGCCTCATCAGCTCCTGATACGGTGGGAAGTCCCAGAGTGACTGGAAGTCCAGTTCGGCGTGAAGCCCTGGCCCGTAGTATCTCCCCTGTGCCAGAGCCTCTCGAATCAGAGTGACCGCGCCATCCTTGTCTCCCAACAGGGAGGCAATCCTGGCCCGCCACAGGGTGTGTTGGCCCCGAACATACGGCTGCTCGAAATTGAGCAGTAGATCAGCAATCTGGTCTGCACCTTCTACGTCCCCCTGCCGGGCGGCGATAACACCGAGGTAACCCAGGTAGTCGAGGGTCTGGGGAGATTCCACCGCGAGTTCAGTGAACAAACGCTCGGCTTCATCTACTCGGCGATCCAGATAGAGCGTTCGTGCAAGATCAAAACGCCCCGACTCACTTCTGGCGTCATCCGGAGATCTGCTGTCGTGCCACTCGTAAGCCCGGCGTAGCACCTCTCTGGCTTCTTCGGAGTAACCGTGAACCGCCATTTCCCTGGCCGCCGTGCGGATCACGTCGCTGGGGGTCAATCCGCGCTCTGGCCGTAGAGTAAGGGACTCCAGGATACGTTCACTCAGTGCTTCGATGTCGCCCAGGCCGGCGAGGGCCCGGACCTCGTACACGATGGTTGGGAGATAACTAGGCCAATCTTCCCGACCTCTCCGTGCCACGGCGAGTTCCTCTTCGTGTTCGCCGAGCATGTGATGGGCCGATGTGAGACCGTTCCAGAACATCAAGGGCGCTTGCCCCATTCCCTCCGCTCCCTCCGGAACGGGCAGCGCCCCATAGATCTCAAGTGCCTCGCGTGGGCGGTTCACTCCGACCGCAATACCAATCGCGGCCCAGTGGGTTGTACCGCCCGGTACCATTTCTGCCGCAGTGCGTACCACTCGGTACGCGGCGACCTGGTCCCCGCGCAGGCCGGCCAACATAAAGTCCAGTCGGAGTCGGTCGTACGCGCTTATCCCTTCGGACGAAGTACCTATTTCCACCGCAAGCGACTCGGCTACCGCCAACTGGCCCAAGTTCACGTGAACCGAAATAGCCAAGATTGAGGCGCGTACATAGGTGGTATCTAGTGCAGACGCCCGCTCCAGATGCCGAAGCGCCTCCGTATATGCGCCGTCCACCCATGCATGGAGGCCGCTGGAATAGGCCTGGAAGGCCTCGTAGCTGGGCGGACGAACAAAACCGGGAATCTCGACCTGCATTAAGGGGCTGAATCGAACGGCCACGATGCTGGTGACCTGTTGTCTCAAAAGTCCAATGGCCTGACCTGGATCTCCGACGGAACCCCTGACCGCCTCCGTCGCACCCAAGATGTTGCCCTCGACAGCGTTCATGATCTGGGCCTGAAACTCCAGGCTATCGCCGTGCAGATAGTAACTGCCGGAGATTACGGTTCCGGCACCTGTTTCCTCCGCGAGCCTTTCGGTATTGGGGACCGATGCACTGGTCCCCTCGGCCTGCCCTCTCAGCAGTTGCATCACCTGCAACGTCGGCACCGGCTCCAGAACTCCAGCCAGGGGCATGAGGCCCTCCGTCAGCAGGTCCGCAGCCATGGCCCCAATTTGATCGAGTGAAGCGTCTCCGGTGCGGTTTTCGAAGGGGATCACTACAACCCGGTTGGGATTCAGCTCAATGCCCGATCCCAGAGGGACCAGTTTGATCGCCACGATCCCCGCCAACACCGCGACGACCGCCATGGCTACGCCAATCACTCCCCAGCGGCGCCGAGGGCGATCAACCCGGATGGTCCCCACGGCTGTAACTCCCTCACTTGGTGTCACCAAAGCCTCCAAGTGAGGCAGCATCTCCTCAGCCGACTGCCACCGGTCGGCGGGGCTTTTCTCCAGGCACTTCAACACCAGCCTTTCGAGGGCGGGGGGCACCGAGGCTCGGTACTTCGTCACCGGGTCCGGCTTATCGGCAATGTGGGAAGTGAGAATCATCCGGGAGGTGGTTCCCAGGAACGGCGGCCTTCCTGTCAGGAGCTCGTAGGCAACCGCGCCGATCGCGTAGATGTCGACCCTGTGGTCGATGTGAGGGTCGGCGGCGGCCTGCTCCGGCGCCATGTAGGTGGGGGTGCCCAGGGCAACCCCGGCGGTGGTCAGTTGCTCTCGGCCGGTGGCTTCGCTCACCGCCTTCGCCACACCGAAGTCCGTCACCAGTGCGTGCCGACCGGACACCATGATGTTGTCCGGTTTGATATCCCGGTGGACGACGTCCTGTTTGTGGGCGTGGGCCAGGGCATCCACGATATCCCGAATGACCCGAACGGCTTCGGAAACGGGCAGTTCCCCTTCCCGGTCGATCCGCTCTCGTAAGGACTGCCCTTCCTCATAGGGCATCACATAGAAGAGAAACCCGTCGGCTTCCCCTGAATCGAAGAGGGGCAGGATATGGGGGTGGTGGAGGCTGGCTGCGATCCTGATTTCCTGAAGGAACCGATTTTTTCCAAGGGCGGCCGCAAGCTCGGGTCGGAGGACCTTCACCGCCACTTGTCGGTCGTGCTTGAGATCCTGAGCCAGATAAACCGTGGCCATGCCGCCGGCACCCAGCTCTCGCTCGAAAGTGTATTTGCCTGTTAGGGCCGCTTGAAGGCGGTCGATGACGTCCGACATTGGCTCAAAGACCTCTGATCGGTGTCCGGAATGGTATAGAAAGGATAAGGACCAGAGCTACCCATCGCCACGGGAAATTTGTCGCACCCTGTGCCTCAAGCGTCTCAGCTGCATCGAGGCGCCCTCCCTCTCCTACTCCTCCTTCTTCGACCGATAGGGAATCTGGGCCGAGAGGAATTTTAGCATTCCCCGGCTCGCGCCCTCGCTCGCCAGGAAACGCTGAAGAAGTCGGTCCATGGCCCGGAGCATCTCTTCCAGTTCTTCCAGGCGATCCCGGACCAGGTCGTCCTCCTCGCCCGCAGATTCCAGCACCTTCTGAAGGGCTGAGAGGGCCGGGTCGAATTCCCGCTTCTTCCGCTCCGAGGCGATCTTGAAGAGCATTGACCAGACGTCATCCTCGGCGATATAGAAGTCCCTCCGCTCCCCCGTGAGGTTCACCCGCCGGACGACCCCCCAGTGCCTGAGGTCTTTCAACGCCATGCTGGCGTTCCCCCGGCTCATCCCCAGATCCTTGGTGATCTCCTCCAGGCCAAGGGGTTCTCGGGTCGCCAGCAGAAGAGCGTGGATTCTGGCCATGGACCGGTTAATTCCCCATATGGCTCCCATGGAGCCCCAGGATTCAACGAATTCGGAACGTGTCCCGCCGTCCATGATTCCTCCGGAAGGTTCGAAAAGTTTTGGTTGTTCAGAATATTCTGAATAAACGCTGCGGTGCTTTGGGGGTCAAGGATAGAGTTTCCGGAGAAAGGAACAGAAGCCCCGAAACCCTCAGTTTTCGGCCAGCAGCCTTTTCACCGCCAGGCGAAGGGCTGGCCCAAGGTAGATGCCCTCCACTCGATGCCGAATGGTGCCGTCTCGACCGATGAGGTAGGAGGTGGGGAGGGTCGTAACGTCGGTGATTCCCCCCAGGTTGACGTCGGCGGCCATGGCCACCGGGTAGGTGATGTTCTTCCGCTCCAGGAATGCCCGGACCTTCTGTGGGCCTTCGTGATCCCGGGATACACCCAATACGAGGAACCCCTGGTCCCGGTAATCATCATAGACCTTCTGGAAGCCCGGCATTTCCAGCACGCAGGGTCCACACCAGGTGGCCCATGCATTCACCAGAACCACCTTCCCCCGAAGATCGTCCTGTGAGAACGTCTCACCGTCCAGGGTGGTGAAGGCGTCGACCGAAAGGGCATCTTCACCGGCACCCAGTCCAAAAATGGCCGTGACCTGGGGACCCATACGGAAGAAAACGAACCCCAAAACTCCCGCCCAAAGCAGGAGTTCCAGGGGACGCTTTATCTTATTCCACACCTACGTGTTCCCTCCCTCTCAGCCACCCATCATGGCGTCACGCATGGCTTTGAACTCCGTGCCCTCGTTCCAGGCCGGGAAGGCGTTGGAATAGGACAGCTCGAGTCCGATCCGGAACCAGACGGCGATGTCCTGCATCGCTCCGGCCAGGTCCCAGTCCGGCGAGTAGTTGTCGGTGACCTGGTGATAGTTGTCCGCGGTCCAGGCATCCGATTGAGCACGGCTCCACTCCTCACCATGCTCGATGTTGTCATGTCCGGCGCTTCCGTAGTGGGCCGGGACACCCTGCTTCGCCAAGGGGAAATGATCGGACCGGTAGAACGATCCCTTCTCCGGTTCCGGGTTGGGTTTTACCACCCGGTCCACCAATGCGTTGGCCCGTTCGGCGTAGGCATCCAGCTGGGAATTCCCAAAGCCCACAATGGTGTAGTCGTGGGTGGCTCCGAAAATGGGCAGGGCATCGATGTTGATGGCCGCCGCAGTTTTGTCCAGGGGATACACAGGGTTCTCAGCATAGTAACCCGAACCGAGAAGTCCTTGTTCCTCGGCCGTTGTACCCCAGAAAACCACGGTCCTTTCCGGGCCCGGGTCCAACATGGTGTAGGCTTCGGCGATCTCCATGATGGTGGCGATTCCGGAGGCGTTGTCCACGGCTCCGTTATAGACCTGGTCCCCATCCAGCGTCGGATCCATCCCAAAGTGGTCCCAATGCCCCATGTAGATGACGACTTCGTCAGGCCGGGTGGTTCCCGGGAGCTTTGCCAGGAAGTTGTTGGAAGAAGACCTCTCGATGGTGTTGTTGATTTCGAGGGAGGCGGTAAGGTCACCCATGGGTACGGCCTGGAACCCCGGCTCCTGGGCTTGGGCCTTGAGCTCCTGGTAGTTCAGGCCGGCCATTTCGAATATGGCTTCGGCGGTTTCCAGGCTGATCCAACCCTCGGCCTTCACCCGGCCCATGTTGTTGTCCTCGGTGACCAGGTTGAACTGGGTGCCGGTCCAACCGTTCTGGACGGTAGCCCATCCGTAGGCTGCTGGGGCGGTCTCGTGAACAATAAGGACTGCATCAGCCCCCTGCCGTGCTCCCTCTTCGTACTTGTAGGTCCACCGCCCGTAGTACGTCATGGCGTTGCCTTTGAAGACCTCCGGGTCCTGG